>Ga0315904_10000888_pt1 | contig 47529 bp, 43 predicted proteins | sample LakEriMetagenome_6_FD_203529 | JGI IMG/M metagenome (GOLD analysis project Ga0315904, IMG submission 203529) | Freshwater fungal communities from buoy surface, Lake Erie, Ohio, United States - Buoy 12 MA120 | ecosystem: Environmental > Aquatic > Freshwater > Lake | place: USA: Lake Erie, Ohio...
GAGAGGTTTAATTAGTGTAATTCTGAAAGACGCTAAGGCGGCCGGATACCTGAGTAAGACTTCAGTACTAAAATCAATATTTGTCGATGCTGGTTTTTTAACAGTTGTTATTTACAGATTCCAGTCATATTTTTCCAAACCAGGGTTCTACCTAATTGCTAAGGTGATTTCACGTTTAAATTTGTTGTTTCATGGATCTGATTTTGTGATTGGCTCAAAGATTGGTTCAGGCTTGGTAATAAAACATCCCGTTGGGATTGTAGTAGGGAATAAAGTAGTTTGTGGCACGGGACTTTCTTTGATGCAAGGCGTCACGTTAGGGCAAAAAAGTTTTCACTCAAGCAGAGATCAAGACACTTTAAATCCAGTTATTGGCGACGACGTGAAAATTGGAGTTGGTGCAATTCTACTTGGTGGAATAAATGTGGGCAGCAGAGTAACAATAGCGGCTGGCACGTTACTTATCTCTGATGTACCGGCTGATACTTTCGTAGTTGGTAATCCGAGTAAAATAGTGCGTAAAAATAGAACTTAGAAAGTACGTTTTTTGCACGTTTTGCGAACAAAATTATTACAAATAATGAGTTGGGAAAACTATGTATCCAAGATTCAATCAGAGACTTGAGTTTTCCCACCGGCTTTCACCCTTAGCATTCTGTGAAAAGTAGATAGGAGATATCGAGTTTTCCATCTAGAGAATTTGCGGAAATGTTCAATAACCGCTCTACCGATTCTCTGCCACGGATTGGGCGTAAGTTGTTGAAATCCCTACATAAGTGGGTTGTGAGGGACTCGAACCCCCGACCCGGTGATTAAGAGTCACCTGCTCTACCAACTGAGCTAACAACCCATTCAAACGGTCGAATGTTTGAATGCAGAGCAGACCCTATCAGGGCAGCGCGACTTGTCTAACACGTCGGCTGCCGCGAAGATGGTGACATGAGTCGCTGGCAGATCCGTATTGCGGTGCTATTGGCCGCAGGCGTTTTCATGGGTCAAGTACCAGTTGAGGCTTCGACGAAGACAGCGGAAGCGGTATTGGAAACGTTGGCTGTTAAAGGTAGAGCGCCAAAGACTGGGTATGAGAGATCGCAATTTGGTCCGGCATGGTCTGATGTTGACCGCAACGGCTGCGATACCCGCAATGACATTTTGTATCGTGATTTAACTTCAATAGTTTTCAAATCAGGGACCCGGGATTGCGTTGTTTTATCAGGGGTATTGGTCGATCCATATTCGGGGGAGAAGATCTCATTCGAACGCGGCGTTAGATCGAGTATGGATGTGCAGATAGATCACGTTGTGGCTTTATCGAATGCCTGGCAGACGGGGGCTTTCAAGTTGAGTTACGAGAAACGTCGCGAATTTGCCAATGACCCGATGAATTTACTGGCGGTAAAGGGGAGGTTGAATTCGCAGAAGGGCGATGGAGATGCCGCGACTTGGCTTCCGCCTCTAAAAAATATTCGCTGTGCCTACGTTTCACAGCAGATAGTTGTAAAAGCGAAGTATGGCCTTTGGGTTACACCACCTGAAAAGGCCACGATGCAATCCTTGCTTGCTAAATGCCCTGGCTTTAAAGCACCAACAAATTAAAGTGCGTCTGCTCCGCGCTCGCCGGTGCGTACACGAACAACGGTTTCAACTGGGGTAACCCAGATCTTTCCATCGCCGATTGATCCGGTGTTGGCAGTGTTGGCGATGATGTCGACCAAGTTTGCGGCATCGGCATCTTCTGCAAGAAGTTCGATGCGTACCTTTGGAATGAAATCAACTGTGTATTCAGCGCCACGATAAATTTCGGTGTGACCTTTTTGGCGACCAAAACCGCGGGTTTCAGAGACGGTCATGCCGTGAACACCAGCGGCTTGCAGAGCAACCTTGATGTCGTCGACCTTTGCTGGCTTAACGATTGCAGTTATTAACTTCATATTTATCTCGCTTCTCTTGTTTGAACTCTAGTACCGGTTTGAGTTTCCGGTTATGTCATATGCCGATTCGGCGTGATAAGTCGTATCGAGGCCATTTAGCTCATCGTCGCGGAATGCTCGGAAGCCGATGGTCTTTGAAATCACGGTTGCGATTAACCATGTTGCGCAGAAAGAGAAGGTTGCAACAGCGACAATCGCGATTACCTGAGATTGCAGCAGGTCTGTGCCGCCCTTGAAGAAGAGGCCATCTTTACCAGCAGCGTTAGCGGTAACTGTTGCCGCCAAACCGATAAAGAGCATTCCGATAAGTCCGCCCATTCCGTGAACGCCGACAACATCGAGTGAATCGTCATATCCAAACTTGTATTTGCGAGTTACCGCCCAAGCAGATGCAACGCCTGCGATTAGTCCAAGAACTAGTGCGCCCATTGGATTTAAGAAACCACATGCAGGCGTGATTGCTACAGCGCCAGCGATTGCACCAGATGCAACGCCCAAGGTTGTTGCTTTGCCATCACGCTTCTTTTCATAAGCGATCCAGGTCATGGCTGCAGCTGCAGTAGAAATTTGAGTGTTAATCATTGCTGTTGCTGCAAGAGATCCTGCAGATAGCGCGGATCCCGAGTTAAATCCAAACCATCCGAACCAGAGCATTCCTGCACCGAGAAGAACTAACGGCATGTTGTGCGGACGCATTGGATCGCGTTTGAAACCATCGCGCTTTCCGAGAACTAACGCGAGAGCAAGTGCAGCGGCGCCGGAGTTGATTTCAACAACGGTTCCGCCAGCGAAATCGAGCGCGCCAAGTTTGTCGATGATCCATCCACCGTTACCGCCTTGTGTGGCAAATGCCCAGTGCGCAATTGGAAGATAAACCAGGGTGATCCAAACGGCTACGAAGACAACCCATGAGCCGTATTTTGCGCGATCAGCGATTGCGCCCGAAAGAAGGGCAACGGTGATGATCGCGAAAGTTAATTGGAACATAGCAAAGGCAAGAACTGGAATCTGATGGCCCTCAGCGCCAGTGACTTGATCCAAAGTATTTGATAAACCAATGTGATCGAAGTTTCCGATCAAACCGCCATTTGATTTACCGAACGCCAGCGAATATCCATAAAGCACCCAGATAATTGTTGTCACACCGATTGCGGCAAATGACATCATCATCATATTTAGCGCGCTCTTGGCGCGAACCATGCCGCCATAGAAAATTGCCAAACCAGGTGTCATGAAAAGAACTAAGGCAGCGCTTGCTAGAACCCAAGCGGTATCACCAGTATTTACATCAATCACAGCGCTCTCCGAAATCTGCACCGCCTAATGAGTGGCCGAGCAATGGAGTAATGCTAAAGGGGAGTCTTAGTGGGTTTCGTTATATCGCTTATATGACGCGTGGATTTCTTCCTCAGCAGCGTCATGCCCAACCCATTCTCCGCCTTGTACAGACTTGCCAGGTTCGAGAGTTTTGTAGACCTCAAAGAAGTGTTTGATTTCAGAGAGTTCGTAAGCAGGGACATCGCTTAGATCTTGCAGGTATGACTTGCGAACATCGCCGGCTGCAACGCAGAGCAACTTGTCATCTCCGCCTGCCTCATCAGTCATATTTAACATTCCAATTACGCGGCAAGAGACAACGCAGCCCGGGAAAGTTGGCTCATCAAGCATCACCAAAGCATCAAGCGGGTCGCCATCTTGCGACAAAGTGTTCTTTACATAGCCATAGTCATATGGGTAACGAGTTGAAGTAAAGAGCATGCGATCTAAGCGGATCTCACCAGTTACGTGATCGACTTCGTATTTGTTGCGAGATCCTGCCGGGATTTCGATGATTACATCAAAGATCATAATTGCTGCTCTCGTTTGGTTAATGAAAAAACTTGGGGTGAGCGACGGGGCTCGAACCCGCGACATCTCGGACCACAACCGAGTGCTCTACCAGCTGAGCTACGCCCACCATGTGCTGATTGAAATCCAATAGTACCCGTTATCCACTCTTACCCGTTCTCTGGAGTGGTCGGGATAAACAAGGTTGAGCGGTAATACGCCAGTTCGGCGATCGAATCTTGGATATCACCCAGCGCGCGATGGTTGCCGGTCTTAGCGGGGGCCGCGAAATAGGTCTTGGGATACCAACGCCTTGCCAACTCTTTAATCGATGAAACATCGACGGTGCGGTAGTGCAGGTATTCATTAAGGCGGGGCATATCGCGGGCGATGAAGTTGCGATCGACGCTAACTGAATTTCCCGCCAGTGGTGATTTACCCGCAACAGTTTCGGTGGATTCGAGATATTTAATAATCGCATCTTCGGCTTGACTTGCAGTTACTCCATTTGGAATTTCAGTAATCAACCCAGAGGTCGTATGCATTTGGGTTACGTACTCGTTCATGCCAGCCAACTTTTCAGGAGTGGTTGCAATCACAAGATCAACACCGTCACCAATTACATTTAGGTCAGAATCGGTCACTAAGACCGCGATCTCAACTAGAGCATCAGATGCCAAATCGAGTCCGGTCATCTCGCAATCGATCCAGATCAGGTGGGGCAGAGGTGTAGTCATGTGCGCCTGGCTGGAATCGAACCAGCGACAACTCGCTTAGAAGGCGAGTGCTCTATCCGACTGAGCTACAGGCGCCTGCAGAGGTCGTTAGTTAATTGTACCGATATCAACCACTAAGGTTTTCTCTATGGCTGAGTTCATTTACACGATGAAAAAGGCGCGCAAAGCGCATGGTGAAAAGGTAATTCTCGACGATGTCACCTTGATGTTCTATCCCGGAGCAAAGATTGGCGTGGTCGGCCCTAACGGCGCCGGTAAGTCAACGGTCTTGCAGATCATGGCTGGCTTGCAGCAACCATCTAATGGTGAGGCATACCTAACTCCTGGTTACACCGTCGGCATCTTGATGCAGGAACCAATTTTGAATGAAGAGAAGAATGTAATTGATAACGTTAAAGAGGGCGTTGCCGAAACCGTTGCAATGCTCGATCGCTTTAATGCAATCAGCGATGAAATGTCACAGCCTGATGCTGATTACGACAAGTTACTTGCTGAAATGGGCGACCTTCAAGAAAAGCTTGATCACCGAAATGCTTGGGAGCTCGATTCACAACTTGAGCAGGCGATGGATGCCTTGCGCTGTCCGCCACCTGATGCCGATGTAAAGGTTTTATCAGGCGGAGAAAAGCGTCGCGTTGCACTTTGTAAATTGCTCCTTGAGGCGCCAGATCTTTTACTTCTCGATGAACCAACAAACCATCTTGATGCCGAATCTGTTTTATGGCTCGAACAACATTTAAATAAATATCCTGGCGCTGTCGTAGCGATTACGCACGATCGTTACTTCCTCGACAACGTCGCACAATGGATCCTCGAACTCGATCGTGGTCGCGCTTATCCATATGAAGGTAACTACTCAACTTATCTAGAGACCAAGGCAACTCGTCTCAAGATTGAAGGACAGAAAGATGCCAAGCGCGCTAAGCGTTTAACCGAAGAACTTGAATGGGTTCGCCAGAACGCAAAGGGGCGCCAAGTTAAATCAAAGGCCCGCCTTGCGCGTTACGAAGAAATGGCGGCAGAGGCCGACAAGATGCGTAAGTTGGACTTTGATGAAATTCAGATTCCACCTGGACCACGTCTTGGAAATGTTGTTGTTGAGGTAGAAAACTTAGTTAAAGGTTTTGGCGATCGCATCTTGATCGATAATCTCTCATTTACCTTGCCGCGCAACGGAATCGTTGGAGTCATCGGGCCTAACGGTGCCGGAAAGACAACGCTCTTTAAAACTATTCTCGGTCTCGAAAAAGCAGATTCTGGAACTGTAAAAATTGGTGAAACTGTAAAGATCGCCTACGTCGATCAGTCACGCGGTGGAATCGATGGTTCTAAATCACTTTGGGAAGTTGTCTCAGATGGTTTGGACTTTATAAAAGTTGGCCAAGTTGAAATGCCATCTCGTGCATATGTATCAGCATTTGGTTTCAAAGGCCCGGATCAGCAGAAGAAAGCTGGCGTACTTTCAGGTGGAGAACGTAACCGCTTGAACCTCGCGTTAACTTTAAAGCTCGGTGGAAACCTGTTGCTTCTCGATGAGCCAACAAACGATCTCGATGTAGAAACTCTTGGGTCCCTTGAAAATGCGCTACTGGAATTTCCTGGTTGTGCGGTGGTTATCTCGCACGATCGTTGGTTCCTTGACCGTGTAGCAACACACATCTTGGCCTACGAAGGCGATTCCAATTGGTTCTGGTTTGAAGGAAACTTTGAGTCCTATGAAGAAAATAAGATCTCTCGCCTTGGTGCAGATGCCGCGCGTCCGCACCGTGCGACCTATCGAAAGCTAACCCGTTAATGAAGTACATCAACAAGCAATTTGTTCGTTGGGATGACCTAGATGCATTTGGCCATGTAAATAACGCAAAGTATTTAACCTTTGCTCAAGAGGCGCGCTTCCTATGGTCCACTGAGGAATTCTCATCAGCGATGCGCGAATCATCACTAATCGAGATGGTGGTAGCTCGCGCTGAAGTTGATTTCATCGAACCAATTTATGATGGTGGCCGTTTCGTAGACGTCGAGATAACCGTCGAGAAAATTGGAAACACTTCTTTTGTTCTTCTCTACACAATCTCTGACGGCGGCAAAGTCTTTGCAAAGATCAAAACTGTGCAAGTCGCTGTTTCTATGGAGACCAAGAAGTCACGCCCGCTAACCGATGCAGAGCGAGAATTCCTCTCACGTTATCAAGAGAGTAATTAGTGGCTCCAGTTTCGCGTCGCATTCATCCCGGTTGGATCGCTGTTGCAGTTACCTTTGCGACGCTTATGGCAACGGCTGGGTTTAGATCAGCGCCATCAGTCCTCATCGTTCCGCTCGAAGATGCCTTTGGCTGGTCTCGTTCAGATATTTCCTTAGCGGTTGCGATAAACGTTCTTCTCTTTGGGCTGATGTCACCCTTTGCAGCAGCGCTTATGGAAAAGTTTGGAATTCGACGAGTCGTAATGTCGGCGCTAACAACTATTTCAATTGGCGCCTTTCTCACGATTTTTATTCAAGCGCCATGGCAACTAATTGCTACCTGGGGAGTCATTGTCGGTATCGGCACTGGTTCAATGGCGTTGGTATTTGCCGCAACGGTTGCAAACCGCTGGTTTGTCGCTAAACGTGGATTAGTAACCGGAGTCCTTACCGCTGCATCTGCTACCGGCCAATTAATTTTCTTACCTGGACTTTCACATCTGGCTAACACTTATGGCTGGAAGAGCGTCTCAATAACTGTCTCGTCATTTGCAATCTTGGTTGTCCCTTTCATATTTTTCTTCTTGCGCGAAAGCCCCGCTGAAGTTGGCCTCCTTCCTTACGGAGCCGATTCGGATTGGCAGCCACCAGCAAAGAGCGAGCTAAGTGCAGGCGCGCTAGCTATCGATACTTTGAAGCAGAGCGCAAAGAAGAAAGATTTCTGGTATTTGTACGGGTCATTCTTTGTTTGTGGACTTTCAACTAGCGGTCTGATTGGTACGCACTTTATTCCTGCGGCGCATGATCACGGCATGCCAACAACGCTTGCTGCTTCGCTTCTTGCAATGGTTGGAATCTTTGATGTTATTGGAACTGTTTTCAGTGGCTGGCTAACTGATCGTTACGACCCAAGAAAGCTGCTCTTCTTCTATTTCGGAACAAGAGGGCTTTCTCTATTCCTATTGCCTTCAATTTTATTCTCCGACATTCATGCATCCACCTTGGTCTTTGTTATCTTCTACGGACTTGATTGGGTTGCAACGGTTCCACCAACAATCATGCTCTGCCGCGCAATTCTTGGACCAGAAAGAGCCAGCATCGTTTACGGTTGGGTTTTCACAGGCCATCAAATTGGTGGAGCAATTGCCGCATTCGGCGCCGCCATCTTGCGCGTTCAGCTTGGAGATTATGCAGTTGCCTTCTACATAAGCGGTGCAATGTGCATCATCACCGCATACTTTGTTTTGCAGATCGCCAAAGGCGTTGACGAAAAGGTTTTGCGAACATGACGACCTTTTACGAAGAAGTCGGGGGAGAGCCTTTCTTCAACGACTTCGTTTCGCAGTTTTACGCCCGAGTCGCGACAGATCCTATTTTGCGCCCCATGTATCCCGAGAAAGATATGCATGGTGCAGCACTTCGCCTAAAGATGTTCCTTGAACAATATTGGGGTGGACCAACCACTTACTCTGATGAACGTGGACATCCAAGACTACGTATGCGCCATGCCGGATTTCATATTGATTTAGCAGCGCGCGACGCTTGGCTCAACTGTGCGATGGGCGCACTTGAAGGCATGGAGATGTCAGAGATTCATCGTGTGCAGCTGCGCGAATATCTAGAGATGGCCGCGCATGGCATGGTTAATGCTTCTGAGACGCATTCCCAATAACTAATATTTCGCCATTTCGTACATACCAAAGCGTGCCTTTTTTATCGCGAATCGTTGTGATGCGCAGGCCAACCTTTTCAACAACTCCTTCGATCTCCAGAGTTGTGATCTGATCTCCAACACCATATTGATCTTCGATCAACATGAAAATTCCGGACAAGATATCGCGAACCAAAGTTTGTGCGCCAAGACCAATAGCAACGCCAATAACGCCAGCTGATGCAATTACCGGGCCTAAGTTAAATCCGAATTCTCCTAAGATCATGGCGATCGCAATGATCCAAACCGCCGCCTTCAATATCGAAGTGAGTACTGAACCGGTTGTTCGGGCGCGCTCAGATTGGCGCTTTGCAAAACCTGGTCCTGGCTTTAGATCAGCGGTTGCAAGTTTGCTAACTGCTCTTTCAATCGCGCGCCGGCCGATGCTTTGGGCGATCCAAGCCGCCACCAGGACGCTAAATACGCGAAGCGGGGCGCCGCTTAGCCATTCCAAGATATTGCGGGTCTGCTCGCTCATAACGCAAACTCTAACTAATTCTTTACCTAAAATTGACCTACAAATACCCCGATCCGCGCAAAATTAGTGCAAGATAAACCAATCGGCGCGAGCCACGCGCCTGAATTAACTGGGGTAGCTATGTCTCGTTCGCTAGTTCTAAACGCCACCTATGAACCACTAGGTGTTGTAACAGAACGCCGTGCGCTGCTCTTAGTTCTCAACTCTCGCGCAACAATGGTTGAAGCATCCGGCAGTATCTTGCACTTCTCGCAGGGTCAGATCGAACTCCCATCAGTTATTCGTTTAAATAAATTTGTGAAGATTCCTTATCGCCATGCGGTTCCACTTTCACGGCGTGCAATATTTGCCCGTGATGGTGGCCGCTGCGTTTACTGCAGCGCACCTGCGACATCGATCGATCACGTGATTCCACGTTCTCGTGGCGGTGGCCATAACTGGGAAAATGTTGTCTCTGCTTGCCATAAGTGCAACCACTTAAAGGCCGATAAGCCGCTTAAAGAATTAGGTTGGAGACTTCGCTCACTTCCACGCGAACCAGTTGGCGCCGCTTGGAGAATTCTCGGCACAGGCCGCACAGATACGCGTTGGCTTCCATATCTTGCGCCATTTGGCGTGGCAGCGGCTACCGCTTAATTCACTTAGACTTACACCCATGATGATTCGTCTTACATCCGCAATCAATTTCTTGGCGCTAGATAACCAAGAAGATGGCACCGTAGCCGGCGAAGGCTTAAGCGCAGTCGAAACTTTCGCTTACTTTTTCGCAGCGCCAACAGCGCTCTTTCTTTTGATCGCAGTTATAACTTACGCACTAACTGGCGATCGCAAGAAGTCAAAGAATTCAGCTTCAGCAATAACCTCTATCGAGTAGCGTCAACAGCGCGCGCTTTAAGCGCACGAGTCATTGCATCGCGACCCTCGGTCACTGAGCGACGCAGAGCATGTGAAGCATCTTTGCCTGTGACATCTAGCCAGTGCTGAGCCTTTGTGACAGTTCCTTCACTAATTGCCCAAGTTGGGAAAGTCAGCGTTGCAGTTGTCTCGGCGATCTCAAATCCCTTGGTCTCCCAGACTTTCAAGATGGCATCAAAGTAATCATCAACAAATGCTTCAAGAAGATCGCAATGGATATTCTCGTTAAAGCCACGGCACTTATAAGAGTGGATCGTGTTGCTTAAATCATCGGTTGTGATTGATTTAAATGCGGCAACCTTTGCCTCGCGAGTTGGAATCGCGGCATGAGCGTAGGCAACGTACTGCTTACCGTGAGCGGTCTTATCGCGATCACCTTCTGCTGCGATTTCGGCTGGACCAAATACTCCACGCTTTACTCCGCAGATAAAGATGTACCAGCGAAGTTCGGCATCAACGGTTAAGCCGTTAACTGCACCATCTAGCATCGCCTTTAAGCGATCGAACTGGGCAGGTGTAACAGCGTTGTTTGCGAATGCGCGTGCATATTGAAGTTGGTGATCGCTTCCTGGCTTTGCGCCATCAAGTAAAGCCTCAGCCGCATTTGCAACAGCAAGGCGAATTGCTTCGCGGTTCTTTGGTGCAACGTATGCCCAGATTGCGGTATCAATCTGCATAAATGTTGCAGTGATCATCGAGATATCTGATTCACCCTTTAGCGCGTTAAGTGCGATGATGATGTAATCACTTGCGGCAAGCTCGCCATCGCGAGTTGAATCCCAAAGCGATGCCCAGATAAGTCCGCGGGCTAGCGAGTCATCTAGCTGACCAAGGTACTTCTTCATAGTCTCAACCGAGCGATCGTCGAAACGAAGCTTGGCGTAGGTCTGATCGTGGTCGTTAATGAGCAACAGATCTGCCGCTTTCTTGCCGGCAAGTTCTTTGATTTCAGTTAGTTCGCCTGCGATATCAATTTCAATGCTTTCGCGGCGCACAAGTGCATCGCCCTTAACATCAAAGAGACCAACATATAAACGGTGTGGGCGAAGTTCCTTCGAGCCAACAGGAAGCGGAGGAACCTCTTGCTTCACTGAAACAGATGCGTACTTATCGCCGTCTAGTTTGATTATTGGGCGAAGGGTGTTTACACCAGCGGTGCGCAGCCAGGTGTTAACCCAAGCAGTTAAATCTTTCCCGCATGTTGCTTCTAGTTCAGTAATCAGATCACTTAACTCAGTGTTCTTATAAGCATGCTTGGCAAAGTACTTACGCAAACCGGCGATGAAATTATCGCGACCAACATGTGCCACAAGCTGCTGCAGCACTGATGCGCCCTTGGCATATGAAATACCGTCGAAGTTGGTGCGCACTGCATCGAGATCTTCCATCTCAACTGCGATTGGGTGGGTAGAAGTCATCTGATCTACGCGGTATGCCCAGTTCTTTCGGACTGAGTTAAATTCTGTCCAAGCATGCTTGTACTGTGTTGATTCACTGACCGACATATAAGAAGCCCACTCAGCAAAGGATTCGTTAAGCCACAAGTCTTGCCACCACTTCATGGTGACCAAGTCGCCAAACCACATATGCGCCATCTCGTGATGGATCGTTGTCGCGCGGCTGATGTAGCTGCGTTCTGTGACCTTGCTGCGGAAAATTAAAACATCTTCGTGGAAAGTTACACAGCCAACGTTCTCCATCGCGCCCCAGTTGTATTCGGCAACAGCGATCTGGTCGTACTTACCGAATGGGTAAGCTAGACCGAAAGTCTTTTCAAAGTAGGCAAAGCCTTGCTTTGTAACTTCGAATATGTTTTTAGCGTCAACATGCTGGAAGAAAGATTTACGAGCGTAGATACCAAGTGGAATTGTCTTCTCGCCTTTGTATTCATCATGAACTGATTTATAGGCACCAGCAACAATTGCTGTGACGTAAGTTGAAATCACCTGAGATGTGGCAAATTGAATGTGCTTACGATCGCCATCAACGTCCTTAGTCGATTCGATACCGTAGTTCGAGATTACTTCCCAATGCTTTGGCGTAATTGTGCTGATCGTGAATGTTGCCTTTTGATCAGGTTGATCAAAGCAGGCATACATGCGACGAGCATCGCCGGTTTCGAACTGGGTGTAGAGATAGACCTCGTTATCGGCAGGATCTACGAAACGGTGCAGACCTTCGCCGGAGTTTGAATAGATACCTTCATGTTCAATCTCTAGGACGTTATCTGCAGCTAGCGCGGGCAAGAAGACGGTTTCGCCATCGAACTTTGGATCAAAGTCAGCGCCATTTAGCTTTGCACTAATTACGCGCTTACCAACGCAGTCGATAAAGGTTGTCGCACCAGGTTTTAGCCCTGCGAAGTTAACTGTTGTCTTGACCAAGAAAGTCTCTGCACCAGTTGTTAGATCAAGATCGATTTTGTAACTCGAAACCTTGATAACTTCAGAACGTTGGGCTGCTTCAATCTGCGTAATATTTGTGCCTGACACGTAAAACTCCTTTAGATGCTTAACGGACCGTTTTGCTCTCGTAAGTCTAATCATGAAAGAGTTGTGCTGTGGAACCAGTTACCAATAGAAGTTATCGCTTACGCGGCGTGAGGATCACCCCTGCCCAGCAAATTGCGCGCGATACTTTGTGGGCCAAATTCGGTATTGAGTTCCAAGAGTCTTTATTGGATCTATCTACCTCTTTCGCAAAAGCCCAACCTGTAGTAATGGAAATTGGTTACGGCATGGGGGAGGCCACATGGCAGATCGCAAAAGCAAATCCAGAGGTTAATTACTTAGGCGTTGAAGTACATATGCCAGGTGTTGGAAAGCTGATGGCGAAGTTAAATGAATATGAATTAACAAATGTTAGGTTAATCGAACGCGATGTCTTTGAAGTCTTTCACTTCATGATCGCTGATGGCGCACTTGATGGAGTACATCTCTACTTCCCAGATCCATGGCCGAAGAAGCGCCACAATAAGCGCCGCATCATCAATCAACGATTTATCAGTGAGGTCGCAAAGAAGTTAAAGCCTGGTGGCTATCTACACATTGCAACTGACTGGGTTCCGTATGCCGAATGGATTACTGAGCAATTTAATGAAACAAAGCTATTTGCTGGGGGAGTTATCGATCGACCAGAGTCTCGTCCACTAACGCGCTTTGAAGGACAAGGTTTAACGAAAGATCACCGAGTTACTGATTTTCTCTTTCGAATTTAGAGATTTTATCTATCCGGCGGATATGGCGTTCGTCATTGCTAAATGGTGTAGCGATAAAGGCATCGATAATCGCTTTGCACTCTTGAATTGAATGCATGCGGCCACCGACAGAGACCACATTGGCGTTGTTATGTTCTTTACCTAACTTCGCAGTTTCAATATTCCACGCTAGCACCGCGCGGACTCCCTTAACTTTATTTGCCGAGATTTGTTCTCCATTGCCAGAACCTCCAATGACAATGCCAAGAGATGTTGCATCTTTAGCAACTGCCTGTGCAGCCGGGATACAGAAATCTGGATAGTCATCTAAGGCGTCATATTCGTAGGGCCCGTGGTCGGTAACGTCGTGCCCGTTATTTACTAAGTGGGCAAGGAGCTCATTCTTTAACTCAAGACCTGCATGATCACTACCGATATGTAAACGCATATGCGAAGTCTCTCACGCAGCCAATTAATTAGGGATAACCAACTCTGCAGGAATCAAAAAACCCGCCGCGAAGGAGAATTCGCGACGGGTTTTTCTTACCCTAGGAGGAGTTTTGAAGTTGTGACTTCAGCGCTTTTGAAAAAACTACGCTGAAGGTGTTGCTGATGGTGCAGGAATTTTTGGAGCAGCCCCCATGCCGCCCTTTCCTGGTCCACCATGTCCTCGGTCGTGCTTGCCTTCTTTACCGCCCATTCCTGGACCACGCTTTCCACCGACTTGATCAACTTCGGCAGTTACATGTGCGGTAAGACCGGCCTTAAGTGTTGTGGCTTGAGCTGCAGTCATCTTTCCTGCTGTAACAGCAGCATCGATGCGCTTAGTTGCTTCCGCAACAAGAACAGTTATTAACTCTGCTCGCTTTGCACCTGCGATTGCACCAAGTGATTCACCTGCTGCAATACGAGTACGAATTGTTGCTGTATCAACACCAATTGTTTTTGAAATCAAAGTTTCGGCAGCGGCACGATCTTCCCCGAGAAGACCCATACCTTTACCTGGCTTATCAATTCCACGAACTGGTGCAGCTGCAGCGAGCGCAGTTTTGATTGCATCTGCTTGCGCTTGTGTAATTGTTCCCTTGGCTACTAGTGCAGAAAGGACTGAAGCAACTGCTTCTTCTGCTCCGCCAGTCTTCGCCATTGGATTTGCAACTCCTGTTGAAGAAGTGCGAGTTACCTTTGTTGAGACTGACTTAACTTTTGATGTCGCATGTCCGATTCCGATGCTGCCCACAGTTAGAGCAACAGTCGTAACCGCAATTGCGATCACATTTTTCTTTGATGACATTTGCATGTCTACCTTTCATCCCGTTTTGCACTTTGTCGAAACCCTCGTTATCGACTAGTCGTAGATAACTACCCAATGCTCAAGAAAGTACCCCTAGATCCTGTGAGACCCGTGGGAGTTTTTTGGATTCGGACCATGCGTGCAAGCGGGGATCCACCTACTGGTTCTAAGGGAAAACTCAGGGAAAGCCCTCTTCGCGCCCCTTGGAACCGCATTCACACTTTTCAATAACCAATTCGTCGAAGTGGGCCCGGAGGTTCCATGAATCGCAAACGGATGTCAGTAGTTGTCACACTTTCAATTGCACTTGCTACAACGCTCTCAATAGTTTCAGCGCCGTTAACAAGTGCGGCAACTAAGCCAAAAGCCGCCGGCAGAACTTCAACAACAATTCCAAATACGATATTAAATGGCAAAGGTGCGCCACTATCAAAGATCGGTATTGATGGTGATTTCTACATCGACACACGTAGTCTTTTAATTTACGGTCCAAAGAAAAGTGGAAAGTGGCCGCTACCGCAGAATTTGCAAGGCCCAGTTGGGGCAAATGGTGTTGATGGAAAAAATGGAAGTGAAGGAAAGACAATTGCAACCGCATCAAATGTTGCAGGCCCAACAGGTGCACAAGGTTTACAAGGAGAGAAAGGTGAAAAGGGAGAGAAGGGTGAAGCAGGCTCACCAGGTGCAAGCGGTTCTGCAGGACCAGCTGGTGCAACAGGTGCAACAGGACCGCAAGGTCCATCTGGTGGTGGAGGTGGAGGATCACCAGGACCAACGGGTGCGACTGGTGCAACAGGTTCCACAGGGCTTACAGGCGCGAAAGGCGAGACAGGAACTGCGGGCGCAGATGGCGCAGTAGGTTTAAAAGGTGAAACGGGAACCGTTGGTGCGACGGGTCCATCAAATGTTTATGTTAATTCCATACCCACTTGGACGTTAAGTACAGCCACAAAGAGGACGTTTTCGGTTAGCGCGATAACTCCAAAATTCATTGCCGGAAAATCCTACTTTTACACGATCTACATTTACGGAGTAAGCGATGCGAATGCCGCCGCATTCTCTCTTGATATTCTGCATGAAGATAACTCGGCAGCGAATTTCAACTATTCAATTGGATTTGCTAATGGGTTAGAACTAGATCCGAAGATGTATAGATACTTCTTCACCATTACGGGAACATTCACGCCCATATCCGCTGATTCAGGAATTGCAATAAAGATTATTGACGATATGGGAGTAACTTCGACTCGGCCTTTGTCCTTAAGTGGTCGAATGTATTCAACCCTGGTTGGCTCTATCGGAGCCTTATAAAAACTATGGAGCGGGTGACCGGGATCGAACCGGCATGGCCAGCTTGGAAGGCTGGGGCTCTACCATTGAGCTACACCCGCGGAAGGTGCTAAAACCTGTAAAGGTTTCGTGTGAGGGCTAAGCCTACTGCCTCGGTAACCGAGAGTAAAAAATTACTCTAGACTCACCTCTTGCGCCTCGGGGCGTAGCGTAGTGGCTAGCGCGCCTGCTTTGGGAGCAGGAGATCGGGAGTTCGAATCTCCCCGCCCCGACCAGAACTTTTTAGTTTTTCTTTGTATCTCTAATTCAAGGAGCACTTTGTGAAGAGCACGGTCGAAACACTTTCCTCAACTCGCGTCCGTCTCGATATCGAAGTTCCTTACGCAGATCTCACCGAGTATGTAGCTGATGCTTACAAAGCTGTCGCAGCAAAGGTAAACATCCCAGGTTTTCGTAAAGGCAAAGTCCCAGCTGCAATGATCGATCAGCGCGTAGGTCGCGGTTCAGTAATCGATGAAGCGATCAACAACGCACTTCCACAGTTTTACGGAATGGCAGCTCGCGAACATGAAGTTTTAGTCGTTGGCCGCCCAGAAGTAGATATCAAGGAATACGTTGATAACGAGAAGTTGGTCTTCTCAGTTGAAGTCGATGTTCGCCCAGAAGTAACGCTTCCTGACTTTTCAAAGATCACAATCGAAGTTGATGATCTCGCTGTCACAGATGCAGATATTGATGAGCAGGTTGACGAGCTCCGCGCTCGCTTCGGCACTCTCATGACTGTTGAACGCGAAACCAAAGATGGCGACTTCGTAACTGTTGATTTAACGGCCAAGATCGATGGCGCAGAAGTTGATGGCGGCAAGGCAAATGACATTTCATACGAAGTCGGTTCAAACCGCATGATCGATGGCTTGGATGCTGCTCTTCTTGGCATGAAGGCCGGAGATGAAAAGAACTTTCAAACACAGCTCGTAGGTCAGAAAGATGACGAAAAGGGCGATGTTGAAATTAAGTTAAAGGCAGTTAAAGAGCGCGAACTCCCACCAGTTGATGATGCCTTTGCAAAGCTGGCTTCAGAATTCGACACTATTGCAGAATTGAAGGCTGATTTCGCAGAGCGTTTGAAGCGCGTTAAGGCGATGGAACAAGGCGCACAAGCACGTGATCTTCTACTGAAGAAGATGATTGATGATCTTGATATTCCAGTTCCAGATAAATTGGTTACTGACGAAGTAAATGAACACCTTGAAGGCGAAGGCCGACTAGAAGATGCAGAACACCGCGCCGAAGTAGATGGCCAAGTTCGTACATCAATCAAATCTGATTTCTTGCTCGATGCAATTGTTAAGGCAGAGGAAGTTCAAGTTAATGAGATCGAGTTAACTGAATATCTAATCCGCACTTCACAGCGTTACGGAATGCCACCAGAGCAATTCGCAAAGCAACTTCAGGATGCAGGTCAGATTTCACAACTCGTTGCCGAGGTATCTCGCACGAAGGCTTTGGCTGGAGTTCTTGGCCGCGTAAACGTTGTCGACAAATCAGGTAACAAGGTAGATCTCGAGGCGCTTCGCCCACAGACACCACCCGCAACACCTATTGATTCAGAGGAATAACCACCACTAAAGTCGACGGTCTTATGCGTCAACTTAAGTTCTTTGTAACGCTATTTGTTCTGCTCTTCTCATCTCTCTACCCGGCTGCGATTTCATCAGCGGATGAGTCAGAGACAGCTACTGTTGAAGAGATTGCACCACAGGCAAGAGTCATTCCTCCGGTTATGGTCAACCCGCTTAAGGCGAAGACGATCAAAGTAAAAAATGGGCGAGTAGTTGTATTTAGAGTTGAAAATCCTGAGATATGGAGAGGCAAAGTCATTAACTCAGCAATTGCCAAATTTGTTCCAGGTGGCCCGCAATCAACCTATGAAACCAATCCATCGCTGACCATTCTGAAAAAAGGTAAAACTTCGGTATCGCTGACCGATGGCAAGAAGACCTACCTGCTCAAGCTGACGGTTTCGTAACCAATCTCCTCTGCCCTGAGCGAACAAGGGGAGATTTGCACCCTTTTTGCGATATTTGGGAAGCATTTCGCCTCAGGCATTGTTAAGGTCTCTACATATAAAAGTTGTTATCAATCAGGAGGATTACGTGGATTATCAAGACCCACAATTGACCGGATCAATGTCTCGGGCGGCAAACGGCAATGCGCTAGATGAAAACATCTACAACCGCTTGCTCCGTGAGCGCATCATCTTCCTTGCCGGTGAATTCCGCGATGAGATGGCCAATGCAATCTGTGCACAGATGCTTTTGCTAGCCGCTGAAGATTCCGAGAAAGATATCTACCTTTACATCAACTCACCTGGTGGTTCTGTCACAGCAGGTATGGCGATCTACGACACCATGCATTACATCAAGAACGATGTAGCAACAGTTGCAATGGGAATGGCTGCATCAATGGGTCAATTCATTCTGACTGCAGGTGCTCCTGGAAAACGATTTGCAACCCCAAATGCCCGCATCTTGATGCACCAGCCACTGGGTGGCATCGGCGGTACTGCAACAGATATTCGTATTCAGGCAGAACAAATGGCAATTACCAAGCAGACAATGTCTGAGCTAAATGCCAAGCACACTGGTCAGCCTCTAGAAAAGATCATCGCTGATTCAGATCGCGATAACTGGTTCAACGCCAAGGATGCGCTCGCATATGGCTTTATCGATCACATTGCTACAAATGATGGACAAGTTGCGGGAGGCAAGAAGTAATGAAACATATCCAAGAAATTACCAACCGCTACGTTCTTCCAACAATTGAAGAAAAGACCGCATATGGTTACAAGCGCCTTGATCCTTATACAAAGCTATTCGAAGAGCGCATCATCTTCTTGGGTCAACCAATTGATGACACCGTTGCAAACGATGTGATGGCCCAGTTGCTAACTCTTGAATCAATGGATCCTGATCGCGATATCTCGATCTACATCAACTCACCTGGTGGTTCATTCACAGCGCTCACTGCTATTTATGACACTATGCAATTTGTTCGCCCAGACATCACAACAATTTGTCTCGGACAAGCAGCATCAGCTGCTGCGATCATTCTTGCCGGTGGAACAAAGGGCAAGCGTTACGGACTAGAACATTCTCGAATCCTTATCCACCAACCTTCATCTGAAGGCGGTGGACAGGCTTCAGATATCGAAATCCAAGCACGCGAGATCATGCGTATGCGAGGACTTCTCGAAACAATGCTTGCAAAGCACTCAAATAAGAGCGTTGAAGAAATCGAGAAAGATATCGAGCGCGACAAGATTCTCACCGCTGCAGAAGCAGTTGAATACGGAATTATCGATAGGGTTATGTCTTCACGTAAGGCGAAGCCTTCCGCATAATTCTTAATTAAATTCTCATAAAGGGGCGTCGGTCTAGAAATGTTGAAAAAATATTTCGAACCCGGCGCTCTTTTTTCATATAAGGCTTATAGAAATCTTCTAATCTCAAACGTTCTTACCGTTATTGCAATGTCTGCCTTTCCGATTGCACTAGCCGTAACCGTTCTCGATGCCGGGGGATCGGCTTCAACTCTTGGATTAATTCTGGCGGCACGCGTTCTATCTGGAGTGCTACTTGCTCCCGTTGGTGGAGTCTGGGTAGATCGTTTGCCAAGAAAAATGATTCTGATTTTCTCTGATGGATTCAGAGCGGTTATTGGAAGCATTGTGATCTTCATCAGGCCGGAAAGTATTTCAATGTGGATTCTTGGCGGAATTGTTGTACTGATGGGAGTTAGCGATGCATTTGGCGGTCCTGCTGCCGGCGCAATTATTCCGAGTCTCATTCCAGATCACTTACTACCTTCCGGAAATGTAATCCGTGGAATCTTGTTAAAGGGAAGCCATATTGCTGGCCCAGGAGTTGCTGGAGTAATTGTTGTTGCACTGGGAACGCACGCAACCTATATAGCAACCTCTGTTTTCTTTCTGCTTGGTGCGGTCTTGCTAATTCGAATAGATGAAGGCCCTGCAGTTGCTCCAGTTGATAAGGAGAACAAATTCTTTCACGAGATTCGTGAAGGCCTAAGAGTTGTTTGGTACTACAAGTGGATTGCGGCGATGATCCTTATGGCCTCGGTTCAGTTGATGATGGTTATCGGAGTTGAAAACGTCCTGTTGCCAGTAATTACAAAACGAGATTTTGGTACAGCGTCAGTTTTTGCAACATCAGCTGCGCTCTTTAGTTTGGGTGGCGCAATTTCAGCCGTTATTTGCATCAAAGCAAAAGTTAAAAATCCAGGGTTAGTTTCAGTAGTCGTATGGGGATTGTTTATCTTTGCACCCCTGGTCTTAGCTTTTCCTTCTTCGAAAGAATTAATTTTCTTGGCATATTTTGCGGCCGGATTCTCGGTTGGGCCCTGGGAAGCTTTTTGGGCAACTCAAGTCCAACGCGAAGTTCCAGCTGCCTACCAAGGGCGCGTTTTTAGTATTGACTACATGGGATCACTTGGCTTAATGCCTTTAGGTATGGCACTTGCTGGACCGATGGTAAATGTCTTCGGCGAGAAAGAACTTTTGATCGGCGTAGCGGTTTTTCACTTACTAATCTGCGGCATCGTCTTGTTGGTGCCGGGAGTTAAAGAGATGAAATCGACCAAGCCGCCATACTCTCCTGATAATTCATCTATGGGCGAACATCCTCAAGCCTGATTTAACCCACAAAATTTCGCGCTGAAAACTATTCTTATCCCATGACACGCATCGGCGAAACAAGCGACCTGCTCAAATGTTCCTTCTGTGGCAAGACACAGAAGCAGGTCAAGAAGCTCATCGCCGGTCCGGGCGTTTACATCTGCGACGAATGTATCGAACTCTGTAACGAGATCATCGTTGAAGAACTCGCCGAGGCGAGCACACTTGGGTTAACCGAACTTCCAAAGCCACAAGCCATCTTTGAATTCCTTGATCAATATGTAATCGGTCAAGACCGTGCCAAGAAATCTTTAGCAGTTGCCGTTTATAACCATTACAAGCGCGTGCAATCAGGTGAAGCAAAAGGCGAAGACGGCGTAGAGCTAGCCAAGTCAAATATCTTGTTACTTGGACCAACTGGTTGTGGCAAAACTCTTATGGCGCAAACTTTGGCACGCATGCTCAATGTGCCATTTGCGATTGCTGATGCAACAGCGCTCACTGAAGCAGGTTACGTTGGTGAAGATGTAGAGAATATCTTGCTCAAACTTTTACAGGCCGCTGATTACGATGTCAAGAAAGCCGAAACCGGAATCATCTATATCGATGAAATCGATAAAGTCGCACGTAAATCCGAGAACCCATCAATTACTCGCGACGTATCGGGTGAAGGCGTTCAGCAGGCGCTACTTAAAATTCTTGAAGGAACAGTTGCATCGGTTCCCCCTCAAGGTGGACGCAAGCACCCACACCAAGAATTTATTCAACTCGATACAACAAATGTTCTCTTTATCGTCGGTGGCGCATTCGCCGGTCTAGATAAAATAATTGAAGCGCGCAGCGGAAAAGCTGGAGTTGGCTTTAATGCAACTCTGCAAGAGGCTGCAGATAAGAACCGCAAAGATATCTTCTCCGATGTAATGCCAGAAGATCTTTTGAAGTTTGGAATGATCCCTGAATTCATCGGCCGCCTGCCAGTTCTTACTAGCGTCGAGAATCTAGACAAGCCTGCGCTAATGCAGATTTTGACAGAGCCAAAGAATGCTCTCGTTAAGCAGTATCAGCGCCTCTTTAACTTAGATGATGTTGAACTCGAGTTCACTTCTGAATCACTCGATGCCATCGCAGAGCTAGCGCTAAAGCGCGGCACCGGTGCTCGCGGACTTCGCGCCATCATGGAATCAGTTCTGTTATCTGTGATGTACGACGTACCAAGTCGCAGTGATATCGCAAAGGTGATCATTAATAAGGAATGTATCGATGAAAATGCGGCTCCAACCCTGGTTGCACGCACTGGCGATATTCCAAAGCGCGCTTCACGCCGCGAAAAAGGTACAGAGGAGAAGAGCGCATAATCTAGACTGCGCTCTATGTCTTCAAGCTCGCCATCTGGCAAAGAACTCGCATCGACCTTTAATCCGGCCGATATTGAGTCCAGCCTTTATTCCAAGTGGCTGAAAGCTGATTACTTCACTGCAGATGCTTCATCTTCAAAAGAGGCTTTCACAATTGTTCTTCCGCCACCGAATGTGACCGGTGTTTTACATATTGGTCACGCGCTAGATCAAACTCTCCAAGATTGTTTATCTCGCATGAAGCGCATGAAGGGTTACGAAGTTCTCTGGTTACCCGGTATGGATCACGCGGGAATTGCAACGCAGAACGTTGTTGAAAAACAATTAGGCGCACAAGGGCTTTCTCGCCATGACTTAGGCCGCGAAGATTTCGTTAAGAAAGTTTGGGAATGGAAATCTGAATCAGGCGGAGCAATCCTTGATCAGATGAAGCGCCTGGGCGTTAGCGTCGACTGGTCGCGCGAGCGTTTCACAATGGATGAAGGAATGTCCAAAGCCGTTGTATCAATTTTTAAGAAGATGCATGATGCTGGGCTTATCTATCGCGCAGAAAGAATTATCAACTGGTGCCCACGTTGTTTAACAGCGCTTTCCGATATTGAAGTAGATCACCAAGATGATGCTGGCGAGTTTGTACAGATTCGTTATGGCGAAGGCGAGCAATCAATCGTTGTTGCAACCACGCGCGCTGAAACGATGCTTGGTGATGGCGCTGTAGCAGTTCACCCAGATGATCCACGCTATAAGCACATGATCGGTACTGAAGTTTTGCTTCCGCTGGTTGATCGCATGATTCCGATCATCGCTGATGAACTCGTGGAAATGGATTTCGGAACTGGTGCGGTAAAGGTAACTGCAGCGCACGATCCAAATGACTTCGAAATGGCAGTACGTCACAACGTCCCATTCGTTGTGATCATGAACGAGCACGGCGTAATGGCTGGCACCGGAACCGAATTCGATGGCATGGACCGTTTCGATGCTCGAGTTGCAGTTGTTGCAAAGCTTAAAGAGATGGGCCGAGTTGTTGCTGAAAAGCGTCCATATATCCACGCAGTTGGGCATTGCTCACGTTGCGATACAACTGTTGAACCAAGACTTTCAAAGCAATGGTTTGTAAAGGTTGCGCCTCTTGCTAAAGCATCCGCTGATGCTGTGCGCAGTGGTGAAGTAAAGATCGAACCAGAAGCGCTGGCACCTAGATATTTTGAGTGGGTAGATAACATGCACGACTGGTGCATCTCTCGCCAACTTTGGTGGGGACATCGCATTCCAGTTTGGTACGGTCCAAATGGTGAAGTTGAAGTTGTTGGACCTGACCAAACTGCACCTGCAGGTTGGACACAAGATCCAGATGTTTTAGATACCTGGTTCTCATCTGGTCAATGGGCATTTTCTACCTTTGGCTGGCCAGAGAAATCAGCTGACCTGGCCAAGTTCTATCCAACAAGCGTTCTTGTAACTGGCTATGACATCTTGTTCTTCTGGGTAGTTCGCATGATGATGATGTCGACCTTTGCAATGGATGGCGTTGCTCCATTTAAAACGATCATGTTGCACGGACTCGTTCGCGATCAATTTGGCAAGAAGATGTCGAAGAGCCGCGGAAATGTAATTGATCCAATTGAATTTATGGATAAGTACGGTGCCGATGCGCTGCGCTTTACTTTAGCGCGCGGTGCCAACCCCGGAACAGATCAAGCTTTGGCTGAAGACTGGATCGGCGGTTCACGTAACTTTGCTACCAAGCTTTGGAATGCAACCCGCTTTGCCATGATGAACGGTGCCAATGTAAATGGTGCTCTTCCTGCGACCTCTGAACTAAATGCAATTGATCGCTGGATCTTGTCTCGCCTTAGCGAAACTCTGCGCGATGTTGATTCACTTCTCGAAGGCTACGAATTCGCTCGCGCCTGCGAAACTCTCTATCACTTTGCTTGGGATGATCTCTGCGACTGGTACCTAGAGCTCTCTAAAGAAACTTTCGCCTCAGATAACAAGGCAAATTCACAGCGCGTGCTTGGCCACGTTCTTGATCAACTCTTGCGCGCCCTGCACCCAGTGATGCCATTCATTACTGAAGAACTCTGGTGCACGCTGACTGGGGGCGAATCCCTTGTCGTCGCGCCATGGCCGAAAGCAGATTCTTCACATATAGATAAGAAGTCAGAGAAACTGATTTCAACTCTGCAAGAAGTTGTTACTGAAGTTCGTCGCTTCCGCAATGATCAAGGTCTTAAGCCTTCACAGAAAGTGCCGGGTCGCTTCTCTGGCTCTGCAGGTGTGCTCGAATACTCCAGCGCTCTGCGCTTCTTATTGAAACTCGAAGATAAAGATTTCACACCATCTGCATCTCTTGAAATTGGCGGCATCAAGGTCGAACTCGATTTAATTGGTTCAATCGATGTTGTAGCAGAGCGCGCACGATTAGAGAAAGACTTAGCCGCAGCTAAGAAAGATCTTCAGACCGCGGAAGTTAAATTAGGCAATGCTGGCTTTATGGCGAAGGCGCCTGCTGATGTTGTTGTTGAGATTAAAGAGCGATTAGGCAAGACAACTTCAGATATCGAACGTATTACCGCTGCACTTGCTGCGCTAAAGTAAATCGCATATAAATTATGAATAACATCAATCCAGATGATCAGGCGCGCATAGATGCGATCGAAAAGGCGCTACTCGCTCGCTGGCCAGAAAATCGCATCGCACCTACTCTTGAAAGAATCTCAGCGCTCGTTGACATGCTTGGTTCGCCGCAACTTACTTATCCAACAATCCATATCGGTGGCACCAATGGCAAGACCACAACTTCACGTATGGTCGATTCTCTTCTCTTTGAGATGGGTCTACGCACGGGTCGTTTCACCAGCCCACATCTAGAAAGTTATCTAGAGCGTATCTGCATCAACGGCCAACCAATTGATGCCAAAGAGATGATCTTCTCCTTTAACGACATTAGCCCTTACCTGGATTTAATAGATACCAAGTTTGATAATCCAATCTCATTCTTCGAAGCAATTACCGCACTGGCCTTTGCCGCTTTCGCAGAACATCCAATTGATGTGGGAGTAATTGAAGTCGGCATGGGCGGACAGTGGGATGCCACAAATGTCGTTGATGCCGATGTATCGGTGATTATGCCGATCGGTCTTGATCATATGGAGTACCTCGGAAACACAATTGCAGAAATTGCGACAACTAAAGCGGGAATTATCAAAGAACAAGGCTTCGTAGTCTTGGCACAACAAGAACCCGAAGCAGCGGTAGAACTACTACGCCGAGCCGCTGAAGTCGGTGCAGATGTTGCACGTGAAGGCCTTGAGTACTCAATCGATTCTCGCGCAATTGCAGTAGGCGGTCAGTTAATCTCTATAACTGGTTTGCGCGGACATTACGACGATATTTTCTTACCGCTACACGGCAAGCACCAAGCATCTAATGCAGCGGCTGCCTTGATCGCCGTTGAAGCATTTTTCGGAGAACAAGACTTGGATATAGATGCGGTGCGCGCAGGGTTTGCCAATGTGACCTCACCAGGGCGTTGCGAGATTATTCATCGCGATCCAACAATTATCTTGGATGCCGCACATAACCCGCATGGAGCTAAGGCGATTGCAGAAACCATCCAGAGTGAATTTACCTTTGATGATGTCACAGGAATTGTTGCCCTCATGGCTGATAAAGATGCTCTGGGAATTTTGCAGGCGCTGGAGCCGATCATGAACCAAATAATTGTTACAACTAACTCAGCTGCACGCTCGATGGCAGTTGGCGATTTAGAGGCTTTAGCGACCCAAGTATTTGGCGCTGACCGTGTCTTTGCTCAGCCAACACTTAGCGATGCAATTGATAAAGCCATAAAGGATTCAGTCCGTCCACTAAGTGAAGAATCTTTGGCGATATTGATTACCGGATCAGTAGTCACCGTTGGCGAAGCGCGAACTGCAGTGCGAAAGAAATATGCAAAGACGTCGATTGAGGAAGGCAAATAATGCGCGTACTTGGTTCTGCAGTGCTTTCTATGGAATTTTTAGTCATGGGTTTTGCAATGTTGCTTGCCAAAGATAGTGGCGAGCCACTGGCTCTAATTTATGGCGCGGTAGTTATGTTTTTAATGATCTATGCAATTCGACTTCTCAAGAAGCGCTCAGGCTGGATCTTTGGCTCTATTCTTCAGATCGCAATGGCTGCTTATAGCTTTGTTGTTCCATCGATGGCGATTGTTAATGTCATGTTCGTGGGGTTATGGATTGCGGCGATAATTGTTGGCCGTAAGGGTGAGGCTGCCCGCGCCGCCCTTTTGGCGCAAGGTAACCCCGCTGACGGCAAAGGCGATGAAAAGTAGGTCGAAATAGCCATGGAGCGGACACACCCAGATGCCTAATAGACTAGGCAGGTGAGCACAGAAAAGACCTTGATCCTCGTAAAGCCAGATGGCGTACGCCGCCAGTTGGTAGGCGAAGTTATTTCGCGTATCGAGAAAAAAGGTTATGTTGTAACCGCGCTCAAGATGATGCAGGCAGATCGTGCACTTCTCGAACGTCATTACGCAGAACATCAAGGCAAACCATTTTTCGAACCACTAGTTGAGTTCATGATGTCAGGTCCGATCGTTGCACTAGTTGCCGAAGGCAATCGTGTTATTGAAGGTTTCCGGTCAATTGCTGGCGTAACCGATCCAACTGTGGCTGATCCCGGAACAATTCGTGGCGATCTAGCTCGCGATCAAGGCACAAAAGTTGTTCAGAACATCGTGCATGGTTCTGATTCACCAGAATCTGCAGCACGCGAAATCGAAATTTTCTTCGGCAAGTAATTCCAAGTAATTCAAAGCAAAGCGATTAACTGAAGGGTTAAACATGAGTAATAAAATGTCATTTATCGGCCGAGATATGGCCGTTGACTTGGGAACCGCAAATACCCTGGTCTACGTACGTGGTCGTGGCATTGTTCTAAACGAGCCTTCAGTAGTTGCAGTAAACCAAGACACTGGCGGAATCCTTGCCGTTGGTCTGGAAGCTAAGAAGATGATCGGTCGCACACCTGGAAATATCGTTGCGATCCGTCCACTTAAAGATGGTGTTATCGCAGACTTTGATACAACCGAGCGCATGCTCCGTTACTTCATTCAGAAAGTTCACCGCCGTCGTTACTTGGCTAAGCCACGTATCGTCGTTTGTGTTCCATCAGGTATCACAGGCGTTGAACAGCGCGCGGTTAAAGATGCTGGTTATGCAGCAGGTGCGCGCAAGGTTTACATCATTGAAGAGCCAATGGCTGCAGCAATCGGAGCGGGCCTTCCAATCCACGAACCAACCGGAAATATGGTTGTAGATATCGGTGGCGGAACAACTGAAGTTGCTGTTATCTCACTCGGTGGAATCGTCACATCCCTTTCAATTCGCGTTGGCGGAGATGAGCTAGATCAATCGATTATTAACTGGGTTAAGCGCGAATTCTCACTTCTTCTCGGTGAGCGCACCGCAGAAGAAATCAAGATGGCGATTGGTTCTGCATACCCACTACAAGGTGAAAACGATGCAGAAATCCGTGGTCGCGATCTTGCAACCGGTCTTCCAAAGACAATCGTTGTTTCCGCTGCAGAAATTCGCAAAGCGCTCGAAGAGCCAGTCAATGCGATCATCAATGCAGTAAAGAGCACGCTCGATAAATGTCCACCAGAACTTTCTTCAGATCTTATGGATCGCGGAATTGTTCTAACTGGTGGAGGAGCGCTCCTCAAAGGTCTTGATGAGCGCCTTCGCAAAGAGACCGGAATGCCAATTCATATCGCTGACCGTCCATTGGATGCAGTTGTTGAAGGTTCCGGAAAGTGCATTGAAGAGTTCGAAGCCCTTGAAAAGGTTTTGATCTCCGAGCCTCGTCGATAGGTTTTAAAGATGCGTAGCGGCGGCGACAACCGCGGTCGTCTCCTTCTCATTTCACTTATTGTTACTGCGCTATTTCTAATTACATTAGATCTGCGTGGTGTACAGGTGATAACTGGGCTACGCAACGGTTCACAATCTGCACTTTCACCCGTTCAATCGCTTGCTGCCACCATCTTTCGCCCCGTTGGAAATTTCTTCTCCGATATAACGCAACTTGGTCGCACTCGTGGAGAAATCGAGCGATTAAAGGCAACTAATGAAAAATTGCAAAAAGAGCTGATTGATCGCAAGAACGCCGATGCCGAACTTGCAAAATTAAAATCAGTACTTGATCTAGCAGGTACCGCCAAATATAAAGTTGTAAATGCCAAGGTTATTTCACTTGGATCTACTTCTTCCTTTACCCAAACAATCACTATCGATGCTGGAACCAATGATGGTGTTCGCCAAAATATGACGGTAATTACCGGGCTTGGTTTAGTTGGCGTTGTAAAGATTTCTTATCCAAATAGCGCCCTGGTGCAGTTGGCAACCGACCCTGCATTTAAGGTTGGAGCAAGAGTTGCCGGTAGCCAGCAAATTGGAATATTAAGCGGACAGGGAACTTCCAAAGCAGTACTTCAACTTTTTGATAATCAAACGACTCTTAAGGTCGGCGATGTAATTCTGGCTCGCGGTAGCGTCAACAATCGACCATTTGTTCCCGGTGTTCCTATCGGCCAAGTAACCGCGGTAGATAATGCAGCAGGTGCGGTAACCCAAACTGCTGACATCAAGCTCTACGTTAATTTCTCTTCACTTAGCACCGTGGCAGTTGTTGTATCCGCGCCAAAAGAGGATCCACGCGATGCGCTAGTTCCCAAAGCGCCGGTTCCAACTCCAGTTCCGACTGTAACTATCTACGCTCAACCAACAGAATCGCCAGCCCCATAAATGTTTGCTCGCAGATTCTTTATCGCGCTTCCAATATTTACTTTGATATACGTTCTGCAAGAGAGCGTGGTTAGCCAATTTAAATTATTTGGTGGGGGATTTTCACTTTTTCTAATATTCGCGCTCCTCTGGTCTGCGCTCGGCACTCCAGAAATGGGAGCGCTAACTGGTTTTGGCGCCGGTCTCTTGATGGATCTTTCCCAAACGGCTTCAGGACCTATGGGACAGTGGACTTTGATAATGATCCTGGCAGGCTTTGCAGTCTCTTATCTTGGTTACGGTGACGATAACTTCCGAGGTAATCCAATTTCATTGGTCTTCACAGTCGCGGCAGCAGTCGTAGTAATCCGCTTGATCTACTTAATTCTCGGACTCTTCCTTGGCAGTGATATAGGAAGTACCGCGTCTGTTCTGATTTCACTATTTTCCTCTGCTTTCTGGTCAGCAGCACTTGCTCCGTTACTCTTGCCGGTAGTTACAAGAATTCATGAAGCTCTCTTTGATGTTAAGAGTCGGATATGAATCAACGCGCACGACTTAGCCTTTTAGTAGTACAAATCTTTATCTTCTCTCTACTCTTTGGCCTTTTAGGCCGCTTGTTCTATCTACAAGTAGCTGCAGGACCGAAATACCGAGATGCTGCACTATCAATTCAGAGCCGCGATGTTGTTACACCGGCAACACGTGGGTTAATAGTTGATTCATCAGGAGTGCCACTAGCACTCAACAGAGTCGGTGTCGCAATCACCGTGGATCGCACAAAATTGGATCGCCAGCCAGATCAAGGTGTTGCAGTTCTGCAAAGTCTTTCTACTTTACTTAAGATTGAATATAGAGATATCTATCAAAGAACCAGACTTTGCGGAGAACTGGCCAAGGGAGAACGTGCGGGATGCTGGACCGGATCTCGCTTTCAACCTATCCCTCTAACTAAAGAAGCCGACCCTGAACTTGCACTGCGAATCGTCGAACGCCCAGATCAGTATCCGGGAGTCTCAGCAACGCCAGTTTCGATCAGAAACTATCCTGCAAACGCTGGCGCTAATGCTGCGCATTTACTTGGTTACATAGGACCGCTAACCGAAGAAGATTTATCGGGTGCTAACGGCAGAAGTTATTTCAGATCTGAGTCAATCGGTAAAGCGGGACTTGAGATTCAATACGATGAATATCTAAGAGGATCACCGGGTATCAAGACAGTGATTGTTGATCGCAAAGAAGCGGTAACAAGTACCACTCAAAATTCAAAGCCAGTTGGCGGAAATCACCTGGTAACAAGTATTGATGTTCGAGTTCAGGCAGCTGCCGAAACAGCGCTTGCCGATGCAGTTCGACGTGCGCGATCAATGGGATATCCATCGGATGGGGCAGCCGCAGTCGTTATGGATGTGCGCAACGGACAAATAATTGCGTTGGCTTCACATCCGACTTACGACCCAAATTCTTATGAGCGTGGACTTACAGTTGCTGAGGCAAAGAATTTATATAGCGAGAAGGCGGGTGTTCCTGCGCTTTCACGTGCACTCCAAGGTCTCTTCGCTCCCGCATCAACCTTTAAAGCAGTTTCGGCAGTTGCTGCGGCAAATGCAGGATATGACTTAAACGCTACTTACGATTGCCCTTCACAGGTTGAAGTTGGAACGCGCGCCTTTCAAAACTTTGAGAGCAAGGCGTTAGGCCGTATTTCTCTTAAGAAAGGTATCGCGGTTTCCTGTGACACTATTTGGTATCGCATCGCCTTTGATGAATGGTTGCGTGATGGTGGGTTAAAACCGAAATCAAGCGCCAATGATTACTTCTTTAAGGCAGCAAAAGGATTTCAAGTTGGAGTTAAAACTGGAATCGATCTGCCTTCTGAATCATCTGGACGCTTAGCAGACCGCCAATGGCGTAAATCTTGGTATGAACAGAATAAAGATTTCTATTGCAATTATAAAGAGCGTGCCTCAAAGAGTCAGCAGACCGCGTTCTTGGTACAACTCGCATATGAAAACTGCCTAGATGGCGACAAGATTCGTGCAGGAGATGCAGTCAACTTCTCAATCGGCCAAGGTGACACAGTGATATCTCCACTTAAACTGGCGCAGATGTATGCCGCAATTGCCAACGGTGGAAAAATCTTGAAACCGACTATCGCTAAAGCAATAGTGAAAACAGATGGAACTGTAATTAAGGAATTTAAGCCAGAGAAATTAGGAGTAATTCCTGCCACTAAAGAGACGATCAAATTCTTAAATAGCGCACTTCGCGAAGTGGTTATCAGCGGAACTGGAGCGGGAGCATTTAGTTCGTTTCCAATTCCAATTAGTGGTAAAACTGGAACGGCTCAAGTTTTTGGTCGCAATCCAAATGGCAGCGCTAAGGCTGATACATCTTGGTTTGCCTCGTATGGTCCAAGCAATAAACCTAGATTTGTAGTTGTCATGATGGTTAGTCAGGGTGGCTTTGGCGCTTCTGTCTCAGGTGTCGGAACGCGAAAGATCTACGAAACCCTCTTTGGTGTTGAGGGTTCCAAAGTAAGTTCTGCAAAGATTTTATTCCCAAGTGGAATTCCGCCCGTAGGATTACCAAAGATTTCTCCAGCAACAAAAGTTAAGGGTGCCAAATGAGCTTGATGTCCCAGCGCATTAACTACCGAAAAGCCCAGCGCCCATCGGCCTTTGCAGGATTTGATCCGATTCTTACAATTGCAGTTGCCATCTTATTGGTAATCGGAACCCTCTTGGTTTATGCGGCAACGCGAAATTGGTATGCAGCAAATGGATTAGATCCCGAGTATTACCTAAAGCGCCATGTTGTAAATATCTTGATCGGTTCACTACTTGCGTGGGGAACCACAATCATTGATTACCGATTGATTCGCGCGTACACACCGTTCTTATGGATCGGAGGCGTTGTCGGGCTTACCTTAGTTTTGATACCCGGAATCGGTGATGAAGTAAACGGAGCAAAGGCGTGGATCGGACTGCCGGGTGGTTTCCAAGTACAGCCGGCAGAACTTGCCAAGATTTCAATCATCGTTGGTATGTCGATGATTTTATCTGAGCGAAACCACGATTCAGATTCGCCATCTCATAGAGATGTGATGCAGGCCTTAATTATCGCCGCAGTCCCCGTCCTCTTAATTTTGGCACAACCAGATATGGGTACCGTTTTTATTTTTAGCATCGCGGTAGTGACCATCATCGCCGTATCTGGCGCGCCACTGCGCTGGGTTGCAGGTTTAATAATTGTTGCCGTCGTAGGAAGTTTTGCAGCGGTGCAAGTTGGCGTTATAAATGATTACCAAGTTAAACGCTTGCAGGCCTTTGTTGATCCAAATGCAGATTCGCAGGGGAGTGGTTATCAACTTCGCCAAGCTCGAATTACTGTGGGCTCAGGCGGTTTACTTGGTACTGGTTTATTTAATGGGCCTCAAACAAATGGCCGCTTTGTTCCAGAACAACAAACTGACTTTATCTTCACAGTTGCTGGAGAGCAGTTAGGTTTTCTCGGCTGCGGATTCATCATTCTTTTATATCTAATTATCTTGATGCGGGCATTTGGAATCGCCCGAAGATCTAGCGATCCCTATGGAAAATTAGTTTGCACCGGTGTTATTGCTTGGTTTGCATTTCAAACATTTGAAAACATCGGTATGACTTTAGGCATGATGCCTATGACTGGTGTTCCGCTGCCATTCCTGTCTTATGGTGGCTCAAGCATGTTCGCCAATATGATCGGTTTCGGTCTATTGCAAAATGTAAATGCTCGCCACCACGGCTAATTCAGGCGCAAACCCCGCTCATTTCGCGATTTACCCCATCCTTCTGGCATACTTACCCCAACAGTTCAGCGCGGCTCGCGAACCAATTCGCGGCACACAGCCAGCGGCGGACTAACACAGAAGTACACACAGAGATTTGCTTGAAGGATTTGACCCAAGTGCGCATCCCGTTCGGGGCGCTAGCTAGTTGAGTATCTACAAGCCAGAGCGCGTTTAATTAAACGCATAGAGGATTTGGTGCCATGGCGATTGAGCCAAAGTCACCGCGCAAACGTGCGGTGAAAAAGATTAGTAAGAAGAAAGCTGCCGAACAAAGCGCAGCCGTTGATACAACCCCCGAAACAGAGGTTGTTGAAACCAAGTCGAAGAAGAAAGCGCCTTCGATTCCTGTCCCAATTTTTCAGGCTGCTCCAGAAGAGAAAGCCCCAAAGGCTGCAGCAAAGAAGAGCGCAAAGAAAGTTGAAGTCGAAAGCGGATCTGATGAGAAGGTAAGTACTTCTGCAGCAGCGCCTGATTCTGACGACTCTGAAGATTCCGATGGCCGTGGTGGACGCAATCGTCGCCGCCGCCGTGGTGGACGCGGTCGCCGTAAGCCAGGTGCAGATGGCGCCGACGCTAGCGCTTCAGATGAAGGAACAGATACTTCAGAGGATTCCAGCGAAGATTCTGCAGAAGGCACAACTCATCGCCGCCGTCGCCGCCGCCGTGCAACGGGCGAAGGTGTAACTCCTGGCGAGACCGTTGATGAAGATGGCGTAATTACAGTTGTTAAGGTCCGTGAAGTTCGCGAACGTACTGAACGTCCTGCGCGCGCAGAGCGCAACGAACGTGGAACACGTAGCCGTGGTCGCGATCGCGATCGTGGCGGACGCAATGACAATCGTGGTGATAGCCGCGGAGATTATCGCGAGCCATATCGTCGCCGCGGAACAATCATTACTGACGGAGAGTTCTTAGCTCGTCGTGAAAACGTCGATCGCGAGATGGTGGTTCGCCAGATTGGTGATCGCATTCAGATCGCAGTTATCGAAGATAAAGTCATGGTTGAGCACTACGTAAACCGTAACGCCAACGTTTCTTATGTCGGAAACGTTTATCTCGGTCGCGTACAGAACGTTCTTCCATCTATGGAAGCGGCGTTCGTTGATATCGGCAAAGGTCGCAACGCAGTTCTATACGCCGGTGAAGTTAATTGGGATGCTGCAGGTATCTCTGAAACTCAACCACGTAAAATTGAAATGGTTTTAAAGACCGGTCAACCTGTCCTTGTACAAGTTACCAAAGATCCAATCGGTCAAAAGGGTGCGCGCTTAACTAGCCAGATCTCACTTCCTGGCCGTTATGTTGTCTATGTTCCTGGCGGCGGAATGAGCGGTATTTCAAAGCGCCTTCCTGAATCAGAGCGCACCCGACTAAAGGCGATCTTAAAGAACTTAATCCCTGAAGAAGCTGGCGTAATTGTTCGCACCGCTGCAGAAGGCGTTAGCGAAGAAGAACTCACCAACGATGTCGCACGTCTGAAAGCACAATGGGAAGATATCTATCAGAAATCTGAAAACCCAAACTTCCACGCACCAGCGCTTCTACTTTCTGAGCCAGATCTTGCAGTGCGCGTTATTCGCGATATCTTTAATGAAGATTTCCGCAAACTTACAATTCAAGGCAATGAAGCCTGGGAAGAGATCAGCTCTTACCTCGGATCTATCGCTCCTGAACTCGTAACTAAACTTGAGAAGTACACCGGAAAAGGCGATCTATTCGCTGACTTCCGCGTTGAGGAACAACTGGCTAAGGCATTTGATCGCAAGGTTTATCTGCCTTCAGGTGGTTCTCTAGTTATCGATCGCACTGAAGCGATGATCGTTATCGACGTTAACACCGGTAAATTCATCGGTAAGGGTGGAAACCTTGAAGAGACTGTTACCAAGAACAACTTGGAAGCAGCCGAAGAAATTGCTCGCCAGCTTCGCTTGCGCGACCTTGGCGGAATCATCGTTATCGACTTTATCGATATGGTGCTTGAATCAAACCGTGATGCTGTTCTTCGTCGCCTAGTTGAATGTCTCGGTCGCGATCGCACTAAGCACCAGGTTGCAGAAGTAACTTCACTTGGTTTGGTACAAATGACACGTAAGCGCGTTGGACAAGGCCTCATCGAAGCTTTCTCAACAACTTGCGATTCATGTGCGGGCCGCGGAATTCATATCCATATGGAGCCGGTAAAGATGAAGGCGCCGATGCCACAAGTAAATTCACAATCAGCATCACATGACGATGCCGATGAATCTGAGGCAACGGAACACGAATTCCACGAAACTCTAAATACCGAAGAGACAGATACTGCAACGTCATCTAATACTGACGCCGATGTGGATGTAGAAGTAGAAGCCAAGCCAGCCGGGCGACGTCGTCGCAGGGCTGCTTCCAGCGGGATCATCACCGCCTAGAAAAGCCTCAATTTGACCCTAGGGGTGCGAAATCCGTACCCTTAGCCTCTGCTCGAAAGAAGCCCACCTGGGCCTCATGAGCGTGAACTGAACTGGAGCAAGAATCGTGTACGCAATCGTTAAAGCTGGCGGACGCCAGGAGAAAGTCACCGTTGGTGAAACCATCACTGTCGATCGCATCGACCAGGCTGCTGGTGCAACCGTAACTTTTCCTGCGCTACTTGTCGTAGACGGTGCCAGCGTTACAACAGATGCAAAAGTTCTTAGCGGTGTAAAAGTTACCGGCGAAGTAATTGACGAAGTAAAGGGTCCAAAGATCGACATCCTTCGTTACATGAACAAGACCGGTTACCGTCGTCGTCAAGGTTTCCGTGCACAGCAAACTCGAGTCAAGATCACCGCAATCAGCGGCGTGAAATAAGGGGCGTAAACAATGGCAAGTAAGAAGGGTGTCTCCTCGACACGTAACGGTCGCGATTCCAATCCGCAATACCTCGGTATCAAGCGCTTTGGCGGACAAGAAGTAAATGCTGGTGAAATTTTGGTTCGTCAACGCGGAACATATTTCCACCCAGGAAAGAATGTTGGTCGCGGTAAGGATGACACTCTCTTTGCACTAGCTGCAGGCGCAGTTGAATTCGGTCGCGCTCGCGGTCGCCGTGTAGTGAACGTGGTTGCACCGGTCGCTTAATTTAGGTTTCTCAAAGAGAGCGAGCCGCGTTCGTGGCTCGCTCTTTTTATTTCACAAAATTTTAGAGATTTAAACTAGAACCACTAAACCAGAAGGGAGCGTTAAGAGATGGCAACATTCGTAGATCGCGTAACGCTCTACGCCGCTGCCGGAAAAGGTGGAGATGGCTGCGTCTCTGTTAAGCGCGAAAAATTTAAACCACTTGGTGGCCCTGATGGCGGTAACGGTGGACGCGGTGGCGACATAATCTTGATCGTCGATTCCAGTGTTACGACGCTCCTTGATTTTCACCATTCACCTCATCGCAAAGCAACATCAGGATCTCAAGGCTATGGCGATCGTAAAGATGGTACTTACGGTGAAGATTTAATTCTTCCTGTTCCAAATGGCACAGTGGTTTTCGACGATAAAGGAAATCAACTCGCAGATTTAATTGGCGTGGGCACAACATTTCTCGCGGCACAAGGCGGACATGGTGGCCTCGGCAACTTAGCTCTCTCATCTTCAAAGCGTCGCGCACCAGGATTTGCACTCCTTGGTGAACCAGGTGAAGAACGCACTCTCTACTTAGAACTTAAATCAGTTGCTGATATCGCACTTGTTGGATATCCAAGCGCTGGAAAATCTTCGCTAATCGCCGCAATTTCAGCCGCGCGCCCAAAGATCGCTGACTATCCATTTACAACTTTGGTTCCAAACTTAGGCGTTGTTCAGGCAGGCGATACTCGCTTTACCGTTGCCGATGTTCCAGGTCTTATTCCAGGTGCATCACAAGGTAAAGGATTAGGCCTTGAGTTCTTGCGCCACGTCGAACGCTGCGTAGCACTTGTTCATGTACTCGATTGCGGAACACTAGAAACAGATCGCAATCCAATTACCGATCTTGAAATCATTGAATCCGAACTTGCACAGTACGGTGGTCTCGAAGATCGTGTTCGAATTATTGCGCTCAATAAAATTGATCTACCTGATGGCCAGGCAATGGCCGATATGGTTGCGCAAACTTTGCGCGATAAGGGATACGACGTTTATCCAGTCTCTGCCGCAAGCCGTGCAGGTTTAACCGAACTTCTCTACGCCATGGCACGCCTAGTGCAGAAAGCACGCGCCGAAGCTGCAACCGAAGAACGCACTCGCATCATCTTGCGCCCAACTGCAGTTGATGACTCTGGATTTACCGTTCGCGCAAATGCTGATGGTTCATTTAGCGTTCGCGGACAGAAAGTTGTTCGCTGGGTTCGCCAGACAAACTTTAAGAACGCTGAAGCAATTGGTTACCTGGCAGATCGCTTGGCACAGCTCGGAGTAGAAAAAGAGTTGTTCAAGCAGGGAGCGGTCGCAGGAAGTGAAGTACGTATCGGATCTGGCGATAACGAAGTTGTCTTCGAATGGGAGCCAACTATTGAAGCTGGCGCCGAACAATTAGCAGGTCACCTACATCGCCGCGGTGAAGACTCACGCCTAGAAGGCTCATGGGTTGTAGAAGAACGTGTTGTCGATCAACTAAGTGATGATGAAATTGCGCAACAATGGGAGTACAACGTGGAGGACCCACATACTCCACGCTTAACGGATCCAACTCCAGCAGAGGATAAGTAAATGAGCCGCAGCGCAGTCACAAGTGCGAAACGCGTCGTCATTAAAATTGGTTCATCTTCGCTAACCGGTTCTGCAGGTTCTGCCCTCGATAGCCAAGCAGTTTCACAGATCGTTGATGCAGTTGCCCAACTACGTTCACGTGGTGCTGAAGTTGTTCTGGTTTCTTCAGGTGCAATCGCGGCCGGCCTTGCTCCACTCGGTTTAACAACCCGCCCAAAAGATTTGGCTACGCAACAAGCGGCAGCATCCGTTGGCCAAGGCTTGCTGATTGCAAAGTACAACGAGAACTTTTCACGCCATAACTTAGTCTCATCTCAGGTGCTTTTAACAACCGAAGACGTGGTTCGTCGTTCGCACTATCAGAACGCACAACAGACTTTGAATAAACTACTTTCCCTCGGCGTTGTGCCAATCATTAACGAGAACGATTCAGTTGGAACGCAAGAGATCCGCTTCGGCGATAACGATCGCCTAGCTGCGCTTGTTTCACTACTGATAGGCGCTGATTTACTTGTACTAGTTTCAGATGTTGATGCGCTCTATGACGCCCCACCTACACAAGCCGGCGCTAAAGCAATCTCATTTGTCGATCACATCGCAGATATTGAAAACTTTGATATTGGCGGAGCAGGCTCTGCCGGCGTTGGTAGCGGGGGAATGGTTACCAAGATTGAAGCCGCGCGCATCTCAACAGGTGCCGGAACTCCAATGTTGCTCACATCGCTAACCAACGCATCTGCTGCGTTAACTGGCGCCGAAGTCGGAACCTTCTTTGCATCTCACGGAACGCGCTCTACATCGCGTCTGCTCTGGTTGGCGCACGCCTCAACTCCACGCGGTCGTTTAATTCTTGATGCCGGCGCAGTCACAGCAATTATGGAACGAGGAGTATCTCTTCTACCTGCAGGTGTAACAGCGGTAGAAGGCGAATTCATTGCCGGCGATACTGTCGAACTAATTGGTGCGGATAAGAAAGTTATTGCACGCGGTTTAGTGGCATTTGATTCGCATGAAATCCCACAGATGCTGGGTCGCTCCACTAAAGAGCTTGCGGCAACTTTGGGCGCAGAATATGAGCGCGAGTTAGTTCACCGCGATGATTTAGTCCTCCTCGGATAAATAGAAACCGATAAACTTTTCCAATGGATGCAGTCGAGATAGTTTCGGATTTAGCGCTAAAGGCGCGTGCTGCGGCACGCACGCTATCTACTGCAACTGGTGCCGAACGCAAGGCTGCCTTATATGCCATTGCTTCCGCAATCGAATCACGCAGCGCTGAAATTCTTAAAGCAAACGCCGAAGATATTGCGCGAGCAAAAGCTGAAGATATGCATCCTCAGATGCGAGACCGTTTACTTCTTACCGAGTCTCGTGTTGCCGGAATGGCTAATGGCGCGCGCTTGGTCGCTGACCTTCCAGACCCACTTGGACAAGTTTTGCGCCAATCAACTCTGCCAAATGGTTTAGACCTAAAGCAGATTTCAGTTCCATTCGGTGTTATCGGTATGGTCTATGAAGCGCGCCCAAATGTGACAGTTGATGCTGCAGTTATCTTGCTGATGTCCGGCAATGCGGCGCTTTTGCGTGGATCTTCGACTGCAGCCGCGAGCAATCAAGTTCTTGTCACTGTTATTCGTGACGCGCTAGCAACAACCAAAATTTCACCAGAGGTAATTCAGTTGGTTACATCCGAAGATCGTGCAACCGTTAAAGCGCTGCTAAACGCGCGCGGCAAAGTCGATCTCGTTATCCCACGAGGTAGCGCCGCACTAATTCGCATGGTTGTGGACGAATCAACTGTTCCAACAATTGAAACCGGTGCAGGTGTCTGCCATGTCTACGTTGACGAGTTTGCCGATATTGAGAAAGCGCTGCCGATTCTGATTAACTCCAAGACCCATCGCCCAAGTGTTTGCAACGCTGCCGAAACACTTTTGGTTCACCGAGCAATAGCTCCAACATTCTTGCCGATGGCGCTCAAAGCGTTATCTGATGCAGGCGTTATCTTGCATTCTGATGCAACTGCACAAAAGGTTGCTGAAAAGTTTGGAATTGCTTCAACTCCTGCCACTGATCAAAACTGGTGCACTGAATATGGAATCCTCGAAATGAACGTTGGCGTTGTTGATTCAGTTGATGCTGCAGCAGATCACATCGCAAAGTACGGCACTAATCACACAGAAGCGATCGTGACTGAGAAGAAAGAGAACGCAGACCGTTTCATCGCACTTGCTGATTGCGCAGCCGTGATGGTCAATACTTCTACGCGATTTACTGATGGCGAACAAATGGGATTTGGCGCTGAAATCGGCATCTCAAATCAGAAACTTCATGCCCGCGGCCCGATGGGCTTAGAAGCGATGACCACAACCACTTGGATCGTCACTGGTGATGGGCAAATTCGCTCGTAACCCGCTTTCTCATTAAACTTCACACACTATGAGCAGCCTTTCCCGTGATGATGTCGCAAAGTTGGCATCGCTTGCCCGCATTGAGATGACCGAGGATGAACTCGTAAATCTGGCATCACAATTTGGCAGCATCCTCGACGCAGTAGCGCGAGTTCAAGAGCTGGATTTAGAAGGCGTCAAGGCAACATCTCATCCGCAGCCAATTGAAAACATTTTCCGTGAAGATCAAGTGCAACCAAGCCTTACTCCAGAGCAAGCGTTATCTGGGGCCCCTGCACAAGAAGATCAACGCTTTCGCGTTCCACAAATTCTTGGTGAAGCAGAATGATTAAAAAAACTGCTGCACAAATGTCAGCATCCCTGACATCGGGGGAGACGACTTCGGTTGCGCTTACCCAAAGCCATTTAGATCGCATCAGTGAAGTCGATTCAAAGGTAAAAGCATTTCTACATGTCGATGGCGAAAACGCACTTGCCCAAGCCGCCAAAGTTGATGCCGAACGTGCTGCTGGAAAGAAGTTGCACCCACTTGCAGGTGTTCCACTTGCACTTAAAGATGTCTTAGCCCAAGAAGGCGTACCGACAACAGCGGGATCAAAGATCTTGCAGGGTTGGAAACCGCCGTATGACTCAACTGTTGTTTCAAAGTTGAAGCAGGCTGGCGTTGTAATCCTTGGCAAAACCAATATGGATGAATTCGCAATGGGTTCTTCTACTGAAAACTCAGGCTATGGCCCAACTTTTAATCCATGGGATTTAGCTCGCACTCCAGGTGGTTCAAGTGGTGGATCAGCTGCAGCGGTTAGCGCATTTGAAGCGCCGATCGCCGTTGGTTCAGATACTGGTGGATCTATCCGCCAACCTGCAGCGCTAACTGGAATTGTGGGAGTACGTCCCACTTACGGCGCAGTTTCGCGTTACGGGCTCATCGCTTACTCATCAAGTCTTGATCAAGCAGGACCGTTTGGTCGCACCGTTCTAGATACTGCGTTGTTGCATGAAGTAATGGCTGGACATGATCCGAAGGATGCAACGAGCATTAACGCTGCGGTTCCAAACGTTGTTGCGGCAGCACGTAGCGCGGATGTAAAGGGAAAAAAGATCGGTGTAATCAAGCAATTGCAAGGTAATGGTTATCAGAACGGTGTCCTTGCCCGCTTTAACGAATCACTCGAGCTACTTGCATCTCTTGGCGCTGAAATCGTTGAAGTTGATTGCCCAAGTTTCGAATATGCACTTGCTGCTTACTACTTGATCGCACCATCTGAATGCTCTTCCAACTTAGCCCGCTTTGACGCTATGCGTTATGGACTTCGCACCGGCGATGTCGATGGCGCATCTGCAGAAACCGTCATGAATGCAACGCGCGAAGCAGGATTTGGCCGCGAGGTTAAGCGCCGCATCATCCTCGGTACATATGCACTCTCATCTGGTTATTACGATGCGTACTACGGCAGCGCGCAGAAGATCCGCACCTTGATTATTGATGATTATAAGAAGGCATTTACTCAGGCAGATGTATTGGTTTCACCAACATCACCAATCACCGCCTTTAAGATCGGTGAAAAATCTGAAGATCCAATCGCGATGTATTTAGCAGATGTAGCAACAATTCCGGTAAACCTTGCCGGTATTTGCGGAATGAGCCTGCCAGCAGGATTAGCCGATGAAGATGGTCTGCCGGTTGGTTTCCAGATCATGGCGCCAGCGATGCAAGATCAACGACTTTACGAAGTCGGTGGAGCACTTGAAGCAGCACTTGTCAGCAAATGGGGCGGATATTTAATTGATCAAGTTCCAGCGCTAGGAGGTGTCAAATAATGGCGCTTACCTATGACGATGTAATTTCAAAGTACGAACCTGTACTTGGCCTAGAAGTTCACGTTGAACTAAATACCGAGTCCAAGATGTTCTGCTCTTGCAGCACCACTTTTGGTGCTCAACCGAATACCCAAACTTGCCCAGTTTGTTTGGCACTTCCTGGAGCACTTCCAGTAGTAAATGCAACTGCGATCGAATCCACGATCAAGATTGGTTTGGCGCTTAACTGTCAGATCGCTCCTTACAGTCGCTTTGCCCGCAAAAACTATTTCTATCCTGATATGCCAAAGAACTTCCAGATTTCGCAGTACGACGAACCAATCTGCTTCGATGGTTATGTAGATGTAGAAATCGAAACTGAAGAAGGTCCAAAGCAGTTCCGCATCGAAATCGAACGCGTACACATGGAAGAAGACACCGGAAAGTCGCTCCACGTTGGCGGCGCAACTGGTCGTATCCATGGCGCGGAATATTCACTCCTTGATTACAACCGCGCCGGAATTCCACTTGTTGAAATCGTTACCAAGATTGTTCCTGGCACCGGCAAGTACGCGCCAGAAGTTGCTAAGGCATACGTTGCTGAACTCCGTGACATCTTGCGCGGCTTAAAGGTTTCGGATGTAAAGATGGAGCAAGGCTCACTTCGTTGTGATGCCAACGTTTCCCTTCGCATAATCGGTTCTGAAGTTCTTGGAACGCGCTCTGAAACCAAGAACGTAAATTCTCTTCGCTCTGTCGAGCGCGCTATCCGCGGTGAAATGATTCGTCACGCTGAACTGCTAAATGATGGCAAGAAAGTTAAGCAAGAGACGCGTCACTTCCAAGAAGAGTCGGGGCTAACTCGCTCTGGTCGCTCAAAAGAACAAGCCGAGGATTACCGTTACTTCCCTGAGCCGGATCTAGTTCCAGTTGCACCTGATGCAGGCTGGATCGAAACTCTTCGCAAGCAATTACCGGAGCGCCCATCGCTACGTCGTAAGCGCTTGAAAGAGGAATGGTCTGTTCCAGATAAAGAGATGGCCGCGATGATCAACGCTGACGTTTTGGATATCGTGGAAGCTACCGTTCTGCTTGGTGCAGAACCAACCAAGGCGCGTACTTGGTGGCTCGGTGAAATCTCACGTATCGCAAACGAAAAAGATTCTGCGATACAAGATCTTGCAATTACTCCAGCTGATGTTGCTGAAATCGTTGCTCTGGTTGCTGCAGGTGAACTAACAGATAAGTTGGCGCGCCAAGTTGTAGAAGGCGTTATCGCTGGCGAAGGAAAGCCTTCCGAAGTTGTGGCAAAGCGTGGGATTAAAGTCGTTAACGATGATGGCGCACTTATGGCGGCCATCGAGAAAGTTTGCGCTGAGCAAGCAGATACAGCAGACAAGGTTCGTAATGGACATGTTCCTGCAGCAGGTGCGCTAATTGGCGCGGTCATGAAAGAGACAAAGGGCCAAGCAGATGCTGCTCGCGTACGAGAGCTTCTACTTGGCCACTTAGGTCAGCCAACTAATTAATTTTAATTTATTAGTGAACTGAAACGCCTTCTGTTTCAACGAGAGAATCTTTCCCAACGTTGATAAAGAAGAAGAGCACGATCGCACCAGCAAATAACAAGCCAGCAGATACGGTAAATGCAACTGTGAAACCATGTGTGATTCCAAAGGCTTGCACCTTTTCGCCCATACTTTGGTTTGCCGCGATGTAGTTAGTCGCAGCGGTTGCCGCGACTGTATTAAGTAGTGCAGTACCGAGTGATCCACCAACCTGCTGGCTGGTATTGATCATCGCGCTAGCGACGCCAGTATCTTGATTGCTAACCCCGTGTAGTGAAGTTGAAGTTAGTGGAATAAAGACCAGCGCCATTCCAGAGCTCATAATGAGAAGCGATGGAAGCACATGCGTTACGTAGGAAGTTTCTGGGGTAATCAAGGTCAACATAAGCAGACCAATACCTGCGAAAACTAAGCCTGGCACCATCAGCGGACGAGGACCGAATTTAGGCAAGAGCTGAGAAGCAATTCCTGCAAAGACAATGATTCCTGCTGTAAATGGCAGGAATGCAAAACCTGATTTAAGTGGTGAGTAACCAAGTACGACTTGTAGGTAGAGACCTAGGAATAAGAACATCGAGAAGAGACCAGCTCCGACGATTAGCGAACCAAGGTAAGAACCACCGCGATTGCGCTCTGTTACAACGCGCAGCGGCATCATTGGATTTGAAACCTTCGCTTCGATTACGACAAATGAGACCAAGAGCAGTACTGCAACAACTAAGAATGTAATAGTGCTCTGTGATGACCAACCCTTTGTCGCTGCTTCATTAAAGCCGTAGGTCAACGAGAAGAGACCGGCAGTTGCGGTGATTACACCAGGGATGTCATAACTATGTTCGCCGCCAGCTTTTGACTCTCTAACATAGAAGAAGGCCATTAAGCCGGCAAAGATTGCGATCGGCACGTTGACGCCTAAGCACCAACGCCATGAGAAGTATTCAGTGAGTGTTCCACCGAGGATCAAACCAATTGCCGCGCCACCGCCTGAAATTGCGCCAACGACACCGAAGGCTTTAGCGCGCTCTGCAGGTACTGTGAAAGTTACAGAAATAATTGCCAGAGCTGCAGGTGCAAGTAGCGCACCAAAAACACCTTGTAGCGCACGGGAAGCAAAGAGCAACTCTTGATTTGCAGCTACTCCGCCAAGAGCGGAAGCGGCAGCGAAACCTGCGAGCCCGATGATAAAGATTTTTTTACGGCCCATGAAATCACCGATACGTCCACCGATTAATAGAAGTGAACCGAATGCCAATGTGTATGCAGTTATGACCCATTGCTGGTTGGCATCGGTAATCCCGAGATCCGCTTTAGCGCTTGGAATAGCAATATTTACAATAGATGAGTCAAGAACGACCATTAATTGAGCGATGGCAACTACAAAGAGCGTACGCCAGCGATTTGGATCTAATCCATCTTTATCTAATTGGACAGGCTTTTTTGACACAGAAATCTCCTCGGAAACGTTAAGCAATTTGGTTAAATATTGAAGTGAATGAGTGGAGTCTATTAGACTCACCGCCATGTCGCAGATGAAGCCACGTTCGGGTTTGGTCACAGATGGTTTAGAGCGCGCACCTGCCCGCGGAATGCTTCGCGCAGTCGGTATGGGTGATGACGATTGGGTAAAGCCTCAGATCGGCATCGCTTCATCTTGGAATGAAATCACCCCATGTAATCTCTCGTTAGATCGCTTAGCTAAAGCATCTAAGCAAGGCGTAATTGATGCCGGTGGATTCCCAATGCAATTCGGCACTATTTCAGTCTCTGATGGAATTTCTATGGGACACGAGGGAATGCACTTCTCACTTGTTTCTCGTGAAGTAATTGCCGATTCAGTTGAAACAGTTATGCAGGCCGAACGCCTTGATGGCATGGTCACATTTGCTGGTTGCGATAAGTCACTGCCTGGAATGATGATGGCGGCAGCACGTATCGATGTTGCATCAGTATTTGTTTATGCCGGATCAACTCTTCCAGGACAAGTAGATGGCAAAGATGTAACAATCATCGACGCCTTCGAAGCGGTGGGCGCTTGCGCTCGCGGATTAATCACCCAAGAACGTGTCGATCAAATCGAACGCGCCATCTGTCCTGGCGAAGGCGCGTGCGGCGGTATGTATACCGCAAACACTATGGCCACTGTCGGCGAAGCAATCGGACTCTCTCTTCCAGGATCTGCTGCACCTCCTGCAGTTGATCGCCGCCGCGATGCCTTCGCGGTTCAATCTGGTGCTGCTGTTGTAAATATGATCAAGCTGGGTCTTACTACCCGTGACATTCTTACTAAGCGCGCCTTTGAAAATGCTATTACCGCAGTTATGGCACTCGGCGGATCGACAAATGCTGTTCTCCACTTGCTGGCAATTGCTCATGAAGCGGAAGTTGATTTATCGCTGGATGATTTCCATCGCATTGGTTCGAAGGTTCCGCTACTTGGAGATCTAAAACCTTTCGGTCGTTACGTAATGAGCGATATGGATAAAGTGGGGGGAGTACCTGTTGTTCTAAAAGCACTTCTCGATGCTGGTTTATTGCACGGTGATGTCATGACCGTTACCGGAAAAACTATGGCCGAAAACTTGGCCGGCATTAATCCGCCAGATGTTGATGGCGATATCTTGCATGCAATTTCAACTCCGCTATCAACCGATGTCGGAATTACTATTCTTGGCGGCTCACTTGCATCCGATGGTGCAGTTTGCAAGACCGCAGGTATTGGTATCGAAACTTTTGAAGGTCCAGCACGCGTCTTTGAACGCGAACAAGCAGCAATGTCTGCGTTAGAAAACGGAACGATTCAAGCGGGCGATGTAGTTGTTATTCGCTACGAAGGCCCAAAGGGTGGTCCAGGAATGCGCGAGATGTTGATGATTACCGGTGCAATTAAAGGTGCCGGACTTGGTAAATCAACTCTGCTCTTAACTGATGGTCGCTTCTCGGGTGGTTCAACTGGTCTTTGTGTTGGACACGTTGCACCCGAAGCAGTTGATGGCGGACCAATTGCATTTATTAAAGATGGCGATCGCGTGCGTATCGATATTAAGGAGCGCACCTTGGATCTCTTGGTGGACCCGGCAGAACTCGAAGCTCGCAAAGTTGGTTGGAAGCCACTGCCTCATAAATTCACCCGTGGCGTCTTGGCGAAGTATTCAAAGACCGTTGGCTCGGCCTCAAAGGGCGCGGTCTGCGGCTAGTTTCACAATTTGAGACTTACATCTCAAACCTTGACTCTGGCGGCTCAGGCGTTGGAGAATAAGCCCATGCAAAAGAAGTGCGCGCTCATCTCGTCATCAGTAATTGTGGTGGTGATTCGATAGCGCGTGCCTTTTTAACGCACGCGCCCTCAGATCCTCTGAGGGTTTTTTCATTTAAAAAATGAATTATAGAAATAAATAGTAGAAATAAAAAGTAAGAACTAGAGAGTACGGAAAGGAGTAAGAAGATGGCGCACATTCCAACGGCCAACGGCACAGCAATGACAGGAGCTACTTCATTGGTGAAAAGCCTGGAAGCAGCAGATGTAGAAGTGATGTTTGGACTGCCAGGTGGCGCAATTCTTCCTGCTTACGATCCGATCTTTGATTCATCTATTCGCCATATTTTGGTTCGCCACGAACAAGGCGCCGGTCACGCAGCAACTGGTTATGCACAAGTCACAGGTCGCGCTGGAGTCTGCATCGCAACATCTGGACCAGGGGCTACAAACCTAGTCACTCCTTTGATGGATGCGGCGATGGATTCAGTTCCGCTAATTGCAATCACCGGCCAGGTTCCATCTGCGGCAATCGGTACCGATGCATTCCAAGAAGCTGATATTCGCGGAATCACTATGCCTTTTACAAAGCACAATTATTTAGTAACCAACCCTGATGAAATCCCCGCCGTAATCGCTGAGGCTTTCCATATCGCAACAACAGGTCGTCCAGGTCCAGTACTTGTAGACGTTGCCAAGGATGCCTTGCAGAAGATGACCACATTCAATTGGCCGAAATCAATCAAGCTTGCTGGTTACAACCCAAAGACAACTCCTGATGCACAGGCGATCACCGATGCCGCTGCGTTAATCGCGCAATCATCAAAGCCAGTCTTCTATGTTGGAGGCGGAGTAATAAAAGCCAACGCTCATAAAGAACTTCGACAACTTGTTGAACTTCTCGGAGCACCAGTTGTTACAACCCTTATGGCTCGCGGCGCCTTCCCAGATTCACATCCACTGCACATGGGTATGCCTGGAATGCACGGAACTGTTGCTGCTGTTACAGCACTACAAAAGGCTGACCTACTAATCACTTTAGGTGCACGTTTCGATGATCGTGTTACTGGAAAGCTTTCAACATTTGCACCGAATGCAAAGATTCTTCATGCAGATATCGATCCTGCTGAAATCGGTAAGAACCGCCATGCCGATGTTGCAGTTGTTGGTGATGTAAGAGAGACGATTTCTGCACTCATTCCTGCACTAAAAGCCGCTCTTGCAAAGAGCCAGCCCGATCTTTCAACATGGTTGCGCCAAATGAATTCACTTAAATCCACATATCCATTGGGTTTTGATCAACCAGCAGATGGCTCTCTATCTCCACAGCTTGTAATTCAGCGAATCGGTCAGATATCTGGAACCGACACCATCTTTACTTCAGGAGTTGGTCAACACCAGATGTGGGCATCACAATTTATTTCATACGAACATCCACGGACCTGGCTTAACTCAGGAGGAGCGGGCACCATGGGTTACGGCGTACCTGCTGCAATGGGCGCAAAAGTTGGCGCACCAGATGCAACTGTTTGGGCGATCGATGGCGATGGATGTTTCCAGAT
>Ga0315904_10000891_pt1 | contig 47495 bp, 44 predicted proteins | sample LakEriMetagenome_6_FD_203529 | JGI IMG/M metagenome (GOLD analysis project Ga0315904, IMG submission 203529) | Freshwater fungal communities from buoy surface, Lake Erie, Ohio, United States - Buoy 12 MA120 | ecosystem: Environmental > Aquatic > Freshwater > Lake | place: USA: Lake Erie, Ohio...
ACGTCGGCGTGGTGCAGCGTGAGCTTGCCGGTCGGTCCGATCGGGTGGCTGTGCACCAGGTTGTAGGTGGGCGAGGTCATGTGGTCGGTCACCCCGATCGCGGCGCCGAAGCCCTGGGCGAAGGCGGTCTTGCCGGCGCCCATCTCGCCGGCGAGCAGCACGACGTCACCCGGGCGGGCCAGACCGGCGATCGCCGCGGCGATGCGGCGGGTCGTGTCCGGTGAATCGGAGCGCAGGGACACCATCACCGACGTCGAGTCTAGGAGGCCGCGGCCCCGACCCGCCGGTGCGTCAGCCCACCGGACCGCCGACGTGGTGGCGCGCGACGCGGCGCGAGATGCCGCAGACGATCTCGTAGCCGATCGTGCCGAGCCGCTCGGCCCACTCCTCGGCACGCACCGGTGCGGTCGGCTCCGTCGCCACGTCGCCGGCCGAGCCGCCTCCCAGCAGCACCACCGGGTCACCCACGGCGACGTCGGCATCGGGTCCGACGTCGACCATCAGCTGGTCCATCGTGACCACCCCGACGATCGGGCACCGGCGACCACCGACGATCACCTCGCCGCGGGTCTCGAACAGCCGCCGGGGCACACCGTCGGCGTACCCGATCGGCACGGTGGCGACCACCGTGTCGTGCGCGAACGCGTGACGCAGCCCGTAGCTGATCCGGTCGCCGGCGGCCACCCGCTTCACGAACGACACACGGGCGTGCAGCGTCAGCGCCGGTCGCAGCTCGGCGCACAGGTGCGACACCCCCGGACCCGGCTCGATGCCGTACAGCGCGACGCCGGCGCGCACGAGGTGGTGACGCGCCCGCGGGTGCGCGAGCGCACCGGCGGAGTTCGCCGCGTGCACACGACCCGGGTCGATCCCGGCGGCACGCAGGTCGTCGAGCACCGCGTCGAAGCGGTCGAGCTGCTCGGCGGTGACGGGATGGGCGATCTCGTCGGCGACGGCGAGGTGCGTGAACACGCCGTCGAGGCGCACCGACGGCCGCCGTTCGATCTCGCGCACGAGGGTGAGCACCTCGTCGGGCCGGCAGCCCATGCGGCGCATGCCGGTGTCCACCTTGAGCTGCACCGGGTGGTCGTGGGCACCGGCGGCGGCGAGCGCGTCGATGCCGGCGAGGCTCGCGACGGTGGTGATCACACCGTGGCGCACCGCATCGACCAGCGTGTCCGGCGGCTGCTCGCTCAGCACCAGCACCGGCGCCTCGATGCCCGCCGCCCGCAGCTCGACCGCCTCCTGCACCAGCGCGACGCACAGCCCGCTCGCTCCGGCGGCCAGCACCGTGCGGGCCACCGGCACGGCGCCGTGGCCGTACGCGTCGGCCTTCACCACCGCCCACACCTCGGCGGGCGCGGCGGTGCGACGGATCACACCGACGTTGTGGGCGACGGCGTCGAGGTCGATCTCCGCCCACGCCCACCGGCCGGATCCGGCATTGCGCAGGCTCGTGGCGTCGGCGGTCACGGCGCGCCGCGCAGCTCGGCGAGCACGCGCGGGATGAGGTCGGGCAGATCGCCCGCCACGAGACCGTCGGCCGGGCCGTGCATCGCCGCACGACCGTGGATCCAGGCGCCCATCGCGGCCGCCTCGAACGGATCGAGCCGCATCGCGAGGAGTGCGCCGATCACCCCCGCCAGCACGTCGCCCGTCCCGGCCGTCGCGAGACGTGCGTCGCCGGCGCGCACCACCAGCACCTCACCGTCGGGCGCGGCGACCACGGTGGTCGGTCCCTTCAGCAGCACCACGGTGTGGGTGTCGGTGGCGAGCCGGCGGGCCGCCGCGATCCGGTCGGCGCCGGGCCGCGCCCCGGTGAGGAGCTGGTACTCACCGTCGTGCGGCGTGAGCACCGTCGGCGCCTCCCGCTCCCGCAGCAGCGCCGCCGCACCGCTCGCGTTCCAGGCGAGCGCGAAGAGTCCGTCGCCGTCGACGACGATCGGCAGCGGTGTGCGGATCGCGACCTCGCGGGTGTTGGCGGCGACGTCGTCGAGGCGCCCGAGCCCCGGCCCGATCACGACGGCGTGGAACCGGTCGAACGAACGCAGCGCCTCGGCCGCCCACGCGGTCGCCGGGAGCGGCCGGTGCACCGCCTCGAGCGGCATCGACCCGGCGGCGTCCGCCCCCGGTGTGGACCACTGCACCATGCCGGCACCGGCACGCTGCGCTGCCGCCACGGCGAGGACCGCCGCACCCGGCATGGTGCGACTGCCGGCGATCACGCGCACGGCCGCGTGCCACTTGTGCGCGTCGGGTATGCGGGCGGGCAACCAGTCGGCCACGTCGGCGCTCTGCAGCAGGTGCGTGTGGACGTCGCCGGGGTCGAGGCCGACGTCGACGAGCTCGAGCTCGCCGGCGAGCTCGCGTCCCTCGCCGAACAGCAACCCCGGCTTGAGCGCGACGAACGTCACGGTGCGGTCGGCGGCGAGCACGGCGTTGCCGGGTGCCACGCCTCCGGTGAGACCGTCGACGCCGCTCGGCACGTCGACGGCCAGCACTGCGGCGGCGCCGACGTCGGGGGCCCGCCAGGTGCCGCGGAAGCCGGTGCCGTAGGCCGCGTCGATCACGAGGTCCGCGGGCGGCAGCACGGGCGGGCACGCAGCGGCGTCGAACACCCGCACCCGCACACCGCGGTCGGCGAGCAGCCGGGCGGCCACGCGCCCGTCGTTGCCGTTGTTGCCGGGGCCGACGATCACGTGGGCGGTGCGACCGTAGGTGCCGCCGAGCAACCGCACGGCCGCTCGGGCGACGGCGGCACCGGCCCGCTCGATCAGCAGGTCGATCCGGTCGGCGGCGGCGGCGTCGACGGCACGCATCTCGGCCGGCGTCACGATCGGCAGCATGCGCCGCAGGCTACTGCGGGCACCCGCGCTCATCGGGGCGTCACGAACTCCGGCCCCACTCCCAGGACTCCCAGGACTCCCAGGACTCCCAGGACTCCCACGACTCGACAGGACTCGACAGGACTCGCTCGCCGGTCGCGGGTGCGCCGCCGGCGCTCAGACCGCGCGACTCGCCACGACGTACGCGATCGCGACGAGGTCGGTGTGGGTGAGGCTCAGGTCCCAGCGGCCGACACCGGCCTCGTCGGCGAGCGTCAGCGCCGCGCCCGTGACGACGAGCGACGGCGCACCCGACGCGGCTCGGGTCACCCACACGTCGTGGAACCCGAACGCGCCGAGGCCGACCCCGAGCGCCTTCATCACGGCCTCCCGGGCGGCGAACCGCACCGCGAGCGACGGCACCGGGTCGGCCTGCGGGGCCACGTACGCGAGTTCCTCGGCGGTGAACAGCCGCTCGCGCATCGACGGGGTGCGCGTGAGCGAGCGACGGAACCGCTCGACGTCGACCGCGTCCACACCGATGCCGACGATCGGACCGGCGGACGCGGCGCCGCCCCCCGCTGCGACCGCGTTCACGACCGCCAGTGGTCGGCGGTCTCGGAGATCGGCAGGATCAGCAGATCGGCGACGGACAGGTCCGCGAGGCGATCGTCGCGGAAGGTGCCCTCGGTCTCGGACACCCAGTCGACCAGGCGGTCGTAGCGACGGTCGTAGCCCTGCAGCACCCCGCGCATCACGGCGGCCGGCAGCCGGTCGTGGAACCGCACGTGCAGGAGCGTGATGCCGGTGCAGGTGCCCGCCTTGACCTCGGGCACGAACACGACGGTGCGGCCGTCGGAGCGGCCCCGGGCGACGAGCACCTCACGGTCGCTCGCCACGCGACGCTTGGTGCCGACGAGCTGCGCGTTGCGCTCCACCCGGCTCGGCACGTCGCGCGACAGGCCGCCGCGGTCGACGATCGAGATGGTGGCGTCCGACGCCGGATCACCCTCGATGCGGTAGCGGGTGAACCCGACCACGGCATCGACCGCCGGGTCGAGATCGGCGAGCACCTTGAGCGTGCGGTAGCTGAGCCGGTCGCGCCCCGCCCCGGCGGTGAGCACCTCCTGCACCAACCGGCGGTCGAGGACGCCCTCGTCGTTGCGGCTGATGCCGACCGTCACGGTCTTGGCCTGGTGCTTGATCGCGTCGATCGGACGGGTGAGCTCCTCGATCGCGCGGGTGAGCGCGGCCGTGAGGTCGTCGAGCAGCAGGCCGGGTGTCGCGACGGTGGCGGTGGCCCGCTGGTACGCCTCGAGCGGGTTCTCACCGGTGAGGTCGTGCAGCAGCGACACGAGCCGCACCGCGGTCGAGGCCTCGAGGTGGCCGTCGTACAGGCCGGTTCGCAGGCCGTCGAGGAACCGGCCGCTGTGCACCGGTACGCCCTGGCACACGCGGGTGAGGATCTCGTCGCCGGTGCCGCCGAGCGACAGCGAGTGCTCGATGACCTCGCGGGCCTCGCGCAGCGGACGGGCCGATGCGTCGATCGCGAGCGCGGCCTCGTAGCCGAACAGGTGGCCCACCATCGCCGAGAGCACGAATGCGAGCGCCGAGTCGACCGCCGGCACCGACAGCACCGCGGACGCCGCGCCGAAGCGCTCGTCGGCCTCGGTGGCCACCACGATCGGCGTCGCCTTGTGCGCCTTGTAGATCGCGACCTCCTTGGCCACGTCGTCGGCCGTGCCACCGACGAGGCCGGCGGCGCACACCAGGATGAGCGGCTCGCTCGACAGGTCGATGTGCTTCTTGTCCTCGGTGACGTCGCAGGCGATCGACTTGTAGCAGAGCTCGCTGAGCTTGATCCGGACCTCCTCGGCGGCGACCACGTTGGGGCCGTTGCCGACGATCGCCCAGTACCGCTTGGCCGGGGCGAAGCGACGTGCCGCCTCGCCGATCTCCTCGCGGCGGGCGATCACCTCGGTCATCGACGCCGGCAGCTCGCGGAGCGACGAGAGCAGATCGTGGCGGCGGCGATCCGACCCCAGACCGGCGGCCTCGCTGATCGCACAGGCCAGCAGCACCCCGGCCGCCACCTGCGCGTAGAACGCCTTGGTCGAGGCGACGCTCATCTCCACGTCGCGGCCGTCGCTCGTGTACATCACGCCGTGGGCCTTGTCGGTGAGGTCGCTGTTGCGACGGTTCACGATCGCGAGCACCGACGCACCGCGCCCACGGGCCAGATCGACCGTGCGGTTCGTGTCGGTGGTGGTGCCGCTCTGGCTGACGGCGACGATCAGCGTGTCGCTCATGTCGAGGCGAAGCCCGAAGCCACTCAGCTCGGTCGCGGTGATCGGGTCGATGTCGAGACGGCCCTCGCAGAGGGTGTCGAGCACGGCGGCCATGCTGCGACCGGCGACGGCGGCGGTTCCCTGGCCGATCACGCGGACCTTGGAGATCTCGCCGTTGGCGAGCCGCGCCGCGATCTCCGGCGGCAGCGCACGGTCGCCGACCACCGAGCGCAGCACCCCGTTCTGCTCGGAGATCTTGCCGCGCAGGGTCTTGCGGAAGCTGTTCGGCGCCTCCTGGATCTCCTTCAGCAGGAAGTGCGGCGCCTCCCCACGGTCGATGTCGCGCGTGGTGACCTGCGCGGTCGCGACCTCGTCGGTGTCGATCGGCAGCTCGGCGCCGTCGTACGCGAGGCGGCGCACCCCGGCGAGCTCGCCGGCGTGGCGGCCGTCGAGCACGAACACCTGACCGCGACTCCCTGCGGGCGACGGCGTCTCACCGTCGACCCGCAGGTACCGGTCGGTCTCCTCCACCACGCCGTAGGGCTCGCTGGCGACCACGTAGAGGTCCTCGGCGAGACCGACGTACAGGGCTTGGCCGCTGCCGCGCAGCGCCAGGAAGATCTGGTCGGGCGCGTCCGCGCTGGCGGCAGCGATCGCCACGCTGCCCTCGAACCCCGAGACGGTGCGACGGAACGCCTCGGCGAGGTTGCCGCCGGTGTCGGCGGCCATCCGCGACATCACCGCCGGGATCACCTTGGCATCGGTCGTGATCGGCCCGGGGATGCGCAGCCCGTGCTGCACCTTGATGTCGGCGTGGTTGTCGACGTCGCCGTTGAGGGCGGCCACGACGTACGGGCGCAGCTCGCCCGCCGTCATCTCCGACTCCTCGCTGTTGAGCGGATGGCAGTTCGGCTCGCTGATGATGCCGACGCTGGCCCAGCGCGTGTGCCCGAGGACGGTGAGGCGCGCCGAGGGCCGCGACAGCGCGAGGCGCAGCAGGTCGTCGGCCGCGATCGCCTGTCGGAGCACCCGGGTGTTGTCGCCGAGCTCGCCGATCTCGGCGGCGGCCTTGTAGACGAAGCTGAGGCACTGCTCGACGAGGCGCACCGAACCGCTCTGGAACAGCGGGTCGGTGGTGCGCTGGGCGAGCAGCGAGGCCACCGCCGGATCGTCGGCGGTGAGGCCGTGGTCCCAGACGAACAGGTGCAGACCGGCCGAGTCGCGGCCGCGCACCTCGAGCCGGTCGATCGCGGAGAGGGCCTGCTGCACCGCGAGATAGCCGGCGAGTGCCGGGCGACCGGCGTCCCGGCCGGCGAGCGCATCGACCTCGCGGGCGGTGCGAAGGCGGTCCTGGCGGATCGACCACACGGCGTCGCGGAGCGCGATGAGGTCGGCGTTCTCCTGCTCGATGCGGTCGGGCGAGAGCTCGACGGCACCCTCGATCCAGCGCTCGCGCTCGACCGCACGGGCATCGAGCTGGTCGAGCCGGGACGTGATCGAGGCGACGAGCTCGTGACGGCCGACGAGCGCGCACACCCCCGGCACCCCGTGGAGCTGCTGATCGCACTCGGCGACCAGGCGGGCGGCCCCACCCAGACCGTCGGCGGCGAGGGCGGCATCGAGGCGCTCCACCAGCCAGGCGGCCTCCGGCACCGCCCGGGTCGAGGGCCGGCTCAGGATCGCGATGATGCCGCACATGGCCGCCCAGGCTACCGACGCCCACCCCGGCGGGTCCGTCAGCTGACCCGGAACGGGCCGGACGACCCACGGGCCCCGATCGGCTGCGGACGAGGCCGGACCGGGGCCGGAGGAGGATCAGCCCGGGCCGAACCGGCTGCGGACCACGTCGGCGAGCCGGCCCGCGACCGCGTCGGCGAGGTCGTTCGTCGCGGCCTCCACCATCACCCGCACCAGCGGCTCGGTACCGCTCGCGCGCACCAGCACCCGGCCCTCACCCCTGAGCGAGGTCTCGGCCTCGGCGATCTCGGCGGCGAGCTCGTCGGCCACGTGGGGGTGCCGATCGGCCACGCGCACGTTCACCAGCACCTGCGGGTAGCTGGTCATCACCTCGCCCGCGAGGTCGGCGAGCGGGCGGCGCTGCTCGACCACGTGCTCGGCCAGGCGGAGCCCCGCCAGCAGGCCGTCGCCCGTGGTGGCGAGCCGCCGGTAGATGATGTGACCGCTCTGCTCGCCGCCGACGGCGTAGCCGCCCGCGTCGAGCGCCTCGAGCACGTAGCGGTCGCCGACGGCGGTCTCGATCACCCGGATGCCGTGGTGCTCCATCGCCCGCCGGAAGCCGAGGTTGGTCATCACCGTCACCACGACCGTGTCGTCCACGAGTTGCCCCTCGGCGCGCAGTTGCAGGGCGGCGAGGGCGATGAGCCGGTCGCCGTCGACGATGTTGCCGAGATGGTCGACCGCGATCACCCGGTCACCGTCGCCGTCGAAGGCCAGGCCGAGCGCCGCACCCTCGGCCACCACGGCCGCGGCGAGCGACGCCGGCGACGTGGCGCCGCAGCGGTCGTTGATGTTGCGGCCGTCGGGCGAGGCGTGGATCACGACGACCTCGGCACCGAGGCGCTCGAACGCCGCCGGTGCGACCGCGCTCATCGCACCGTTCGCGCAGTCGAGCACGAGCTTCAGCCCGGGCATCGGTGAGAGCGACGCGACGACGTGGTCGACGTAGTCGTCCGCGGCGGTACCGGTGGTGACGTCGTACTGTGCGGGCACCGCCACCTCGGCGCCGAGTGCGGCCTCGATCGCGCGCTCGACATCGTCGGACAGCTTGGTGCCGCCCGCGGCGAAGATCTTCACACCGTTGTCGTGCCACGGATTGTGCGACGCGGTGACCATCGCACCCGGCACACCGAGTCGTTGCGACCAGTAGGCGAGCGCCGGCGTCGGCAGCACGCCGAGGTCGACCGCGCCGTCACCGAGGCCTGCGATCAGCGCTCCGACCAGTTGCGGACCCGACTCACGGGTGTCGCGGGCAACGACCCACCGACCGTCGCCGAGCACCGATGCCGCGGCACGGCCCAGCGAGCCGACGTAGGTGGTGGTGAGCTCGGTGAGCGCGTGGCCGCGGACACCGTCGGTGCCGAAACGCAGCACGCCCGACACGCTCGCGTGGCCTCTGACGTGACCGGGGTCGACGTGACCGGGGTCGGTCAGCGCTTGGTGTACTGCTTGGCCTTGCGGGCCTTGACGAGGCCGTACTTCTTGCTCTCCTTCTTGCGCGGGTCACGCGTGAGGAGGCCGGCCTTCTTGAGCGCGGGGCGCATCTCGGGGTCGAGCTCGGCGAGCGCACGGGCGATGGCCATGCGCATCGCGCCGGCCTGGCCGCTCACGCCACCACCGTGGATGGTGGCGTCGATGTCGTAGCTCTCCTCGGTGTTGGTCACCCGCAGCGCCTCGGTGACGATCATGCGCTGCACCGCGGTCGGGAAGTAGTCGTCGAACGGCCGGCCGTTCATCGTGTGCACACCCGTGCCGGGCCGCAGACGGGCGCGGGCGACGGCCTCCTTGCGGCGGCCGGTGGTCTGGGTGAGGGGCTTCGTGGCCATGGTGATGACGCTTTCCGGCTGGGTCAGCGGGCCTTCGCCGCTGGGATGTCGAGGACGGTCGGGTGCTGCGCGGCGTGCGGGTGGTTCGGGCCGGCGTACACCTTGAGCTTCTTGATCTGCTGACGGCCGAGCGGGCCGTGGGGCAGCATGCCGCGCACGCTGAGGCGGATGGCGTCGGCGGGCTTGCGGTCGAGGAGGTTCTGGTAGGTCTCGCTCTTCAGACCACCGGGGTAGCCCGAGTACCGGTACACCATCTCCTTGCCGGACTTGCCCTTCGTCATCACGATCTTGTCGGCGTTGACGATGACCACGTGGTCGCCCGTGTCGATGTGGGGCGCGAAGATCGGCTTGTGCTTGCCGCGCAGCACGCGGGCGACCTCGGTGCAGAGACGGCCGAGGACCATGCCCTCGGCGTCGATCACGTGCCAGGCGCGCTCGATCTCACTGGCTTTCGGGCTGTACGTACGCATCTTCGAATCCTTCGACAGCAGACTCCGCCGGGCGCAGGTCGCCGGGGAACCGTGAAATGATACGGGCGCGTCGGCGAAAGCGGCAAACGACCGCCCGCCGATTTTCCCGGCGGGTGACCCGCCTCGGCGGCCCGGTGGGGTGTCCGACCTGCCCCCGACGTGCGTCAGACCGTGGCGTGGTGGTGGATCAGGTCGTCCAGCCAGGCGTCGACGCGCTCGGCCAGGGCGCCGGTCGAGTACCGCTCGTCCACCCGCTGGCGGCACATCACCCGGTCGATCTCGTCGAGGCGGCCGACCGCCTCGACCATCGCCACGACGTCGTCGGGCTCGACGAGGAACCCGGTCTCGCCGTCGATGACGATCTCCGACGGACCACCGCGGCGGTACGCCACGACGGGCACCCCGCAGGCCATCGCCTCGATCGCGACGTTGCCGAAGGCCTCCACCCACTTGGGCGTCATCAACAGCCCGGTGCACCCGCCGATCGCCGCCTGCAGGTCGTCGGTGGCCAGGAAGCCCTCGTGGGTGACGACGGCACGCGGGTGCGCCGCAGCGGCGGCGGCCCAGCACGCCTCGTCCTGCATCAGCCCCCACGCCTTCACGGGCAACCCGGTGGCCTCGGCGACGGCGAAGACGTCCTCGATCCCCTTCTCCGGCGAGATCCGGCCGATGAAGCCGAGGTGTCGGGGCTCGTCGGGTGCGAGGTGGACGTCGTAGCGCTCGACGGCGATGCCGTTGCCGAGCACGCGCAACCGGTCGGCGATCCCGGGGAACGTCTCGGCCTGCGCTCGGCTGTGCACGGCGGCCGACCCGGGTCGGACGCGCACCAGATCCGTGAGCGCGGCGTCCATCGCGTCGTTCAGCGAGCCCATCGAGATCAGGTGGCCGACGGGCACGGCGAGGAACGGGGTGAGGTAGAGGGGCAACCAGTCGTAGGCGAGGTTGAGCACGACGTCGTGGTCGTGCTGGTGGGCGCGCACCCAGTCCCACATCGCGCCGATCACGGGCGACGGCGGCAGCTCGACGGGGGTGCCGCGGGTCGCGTGCTGGCTGCTCATCTGCCAGTTGCCGGGAATCTGGTGCACACGCGCGCCCACGTGGAGCGATCCCTCGGGCGCCACCACCTCCACGTGGTGACCCTGCTCGGCGAGGCCGAGCACGAGGCCGTGCAGCGTGAGTTCGACACCACCGCCGATCCCGCTCCCGAGCGGGCCGACGGGGGTCGAGCAGATCAGGATCCGCTTCGCAGGGCTGCGCTTCGTGCCCATGTCGGGCCTCCCATCGGTGCGATGCGACCCACTCGCGTGCGTCGCCGCCGGCGTGCGCCGGCTCGGTCGTGCCCTCCCGGGCGCGAGTCTGCCCCCGTCGGGTCGGGTTGTCGCCCCCGACCGGCCGGTTCCTGCGTGGCGGTCTGCCACTTCGGTCACACGTCCGCGACACCGGAATCACCGCTCCGGCGACCGGACTCGCCGGTCGCGACTCCGTCCTCGGCCACCGGGTGCGCGTCGCGCCCCGTGGCGGAGCCCTCACGGGGTACGGTCGACCCATGACCGATCCGACGCCGCCCTCGGGCCCCTGGAACCCGCCAGCGTCCGGCCCGACCCCACCGGGGCCCGTCCCGCCCGGCGTGGTGCCACCACGCGTCCCGGCAGCTCCCCCGACCCTTCCCCCGACCGCCCCTCCTCCGGTGGCTCCCCCGCCGCCGCCCGGCTCCCCCATCCCCGGCGCCGCCTCGGCGGACCCCCCGACCGTGGTGATGCCACGACCGCCGGTCGCCACGGGCGGACCCGCGGCGGGCGGACCCGAACGCCGCTCACGCGTCCCCGCGGTTGTCGGCGCCCTCGTGGCGATCGCCGTCGGTGCCGGGGCCGTGCTGTGGCTCACGCGAGGCGACGACGCGGGGGACGCGGGGGACGCGGGCGAGACCGAGCGGACGGAGCAGACCGAGGAGACCGACGGCGGCGACGGCACCGCTCCTGCGGGAACGGACGCTGCGCCGACGACGGCCGCGGACACCGCCGGGACGGTGGCCGACACGACGCCGGCCACCACCACCCCGCTCGTGCTGCCCACCACCGTGGCCCCGCCGACCACCGACGCGTCCCTGGCGGTCGTCGACATCCCGCCGGGCGCCACGATCCACAGCGATCCGTCCGGATGGACGATCGCCCTCGATCCGGCCTGGACGGTGTCGCCCGACGCGACCGCCTGGTTCACCGGCACCGGCACCCCCGACTTCCAGGACAACGTCAGCGTCGCCGTGGAGGTGCTCTCTCAGGCGGTCACGCTCGACGAGTACCTGGTCGCGGCGATCGGCCAGATCCAGACGCAGGCGGCGGACTTCCAATTCGTCGACCAGCGCCGCGTGGTCGGTGCCGACGGCGTGGAGGTCGAGATCATCGGGTGGTCCGGCACCTTCACCGGCCTGCCGACGCTGGCGTTCGTCCAGGCCGTCACCGTCACCCCGACCAACGCCTACATCGCGACGTTCACCTCGTTGCCCGACCGGATGCCTGCGCTCGCGCCGACGATCGGCCCGTACCTCACCACCATCCGCGGCACCTGACGCCGGTGCCGGCGCCGGCCGCCGATCAGCGGGCGTCGCCGTAGCCGACCTCCCACAGGGTCAGCCCGTGCGGTGGCGCGACGCGGCCGGCGACCTGTCGCGATCGGGCCAGCAGGATGCCCCGGATCTGTCCGGCGTGCAGCGCACCGCTGCCGACGTCGACCATCGTGCCCACGATCGAGCGGACCATCTGGTGGCAGAACGCGTTCGCCCGGATCTCGAAGCGCAGCAGCGACCCGTAGTCGGACTCGACCCGGGACCACTGCGCCAGGAGCACCCGTCGTCGCAGCGACGGCGCCTCCTGGTCGGCGCGCACCTTCGGGAGCCGGCAGAAGGAGGCGAAGTCGTGTTCGCCGATGAACGGGTCGCACGCCAGCTGCATCGCCCACAGGTCGAGGCGGGCGGGGACGTGCCACGTCGTCGCGGCGAGCGCCGGCACCGGCACGGGTGCGGCCAGGACGTGGTAGCGGTAGTGACGCCACTGCGCGCTGAACCGCGCGCTGAACGCCGGGTCGACGCACCAGGCCACCTCGCGCACCACGATCGCTGGTCCGCACAACCGGTTCAGCCGGTGCGCCAAGCGGTCGAGGTCGGTGTCCGCCGGGAGGTCGACGCTCACCACCTGACCCCAGGCGTGCACGCCGGCATCGGTGCGACCGGCACCCACCGGCGCCACTGCGATCCGGGTGACCCGCTCGAGCGCCTCGCGGAGCACACCCATCACGGTCGGCTGCGCGTCGGCCTCGGCGAAGCCGTGGAAGCCGCTCCCGTCGTAGGCGACGAGCAGGCGGGCCCGGCGCGTGGCCGCGCCGACCCCCACCGGCACGTCGACCGGTACATCGACCGGCACGTCGACCGGCACGTCGACCGGCACGTCGACCGGCACGGTCGGCGCCTCGACCGGTCCGGTCGGCGCCCCACCGTCGGGGAACGGCAGCTCGGGCGTGCTCATCCGCAGCCACCTCCCGTCCGGCGTCCGGTTCGACATCCCATCCGGCGTCCCATCCGGCGTCCCATCCGGGGTCTGATCCGCGGGATCGCACCGGGAACGACACGAGCCCGCCGCTCACGCGACGGGCTCGTCTCGACGTTCATGCGCATCCGGCGGGGCGAGGTGCCGGTACCTCGGTGGTGCCGGTCAGACCAGCTCGATGCGGGCCATGGGCGCGTTGTCGCCCTGGCGCGGACCGAGCTTCAGGATCCGGAGGTAGCCGCCGTTGCGGTCCATGTAGCGCGGGGCCACGTCGGACACGAGCTTGGCGGTCATCTCCTTGTCGCCGAGGTAGCCCTGGAGCTGGCGGATCCGGTGCACGCGCATCGGATCGCCCTCCTGGGCCTTCTTCGCCTTGGTGATGAGCTTCTCCGCGATCGGGCGCAGCGCCTTGGCCTTGGCCTCGGTCGTGACGATGCCCTCCGCGGCGAACAGCGACGCGGCGAGGTTCGCCATCATCAGGCGCTGGTGTGCGGCGCTGTGGCCGAACTTGCGTGCTTTGCGGGGCGTGGCCGGCATGGTGGTTCAGTCCTTCAGGTGATCTCGGGCCAGGTGATCCGGTGGGTCAGCCGCGCAGGCTGAGGCCGCGCTCGTCGAGCTTCTGCTTGACCTCGTCGAGGCTCTTCTGGCCGAAGTTGGTGATGTTGAGCAGGTCGTCCTCGGTCTTGGTGAGCAGCTCACCGACCGAGTTGATCTGGGCGCGCTTGAGGCAGTTGCGCGGACGCTCGGAGAGATCGAGGTCCTCGATCGGGAGGTCGAGGTCGGGGGAGGTGGCAGCGATGCTGGCGACCTCACCGAGCTCGAGGCCCTGGGGCTCGTCGCTCAGGCTGGCGACCAGGTCGACCAGCGAGCGCAGCGTGGCGCCGGCCGAGGCCAGGGCGTCGCGCGGGGTGATCGAGCCGTCGGTCTCGATGTCGAGCACGAGGCGGTCGTAGTTGGTGCTCTGCTCGACGCGGGTGGGCTCGACCGAGAACATCACGCGGCGCACCGGCGAGAAGATCGCGTCGACCGGGATGACGCCGATCGTGCGGTTCTGCGCATCGCGGTCGCTCGACAGGTAGCCGCGGCCACGGCCGACCGTCAGGTCGACGGCGAGGCGGGCCTTCGCGTTGAGGGTGGCGATGTGCTGATCGGGGTTCAGGATCTCGATCTCGCTCGGGCACTTGATGTCCGCAGCAGTGATGGTGGCCGGGCCGCGTACGTCGAGGCGGACGATCACGTCCTCGTCGCTCGTGCTGGTGAGCACGACGTCCTTGATGTTGAGGATGATGTCGGTGACGTCCTCGGAGATGCCGGGGATCGTGTCGAACTCGTGCAGCGCGTCATCGAAGCGGACGGCCGTGATGGCCGCACCCGGGATGCTCGACAGCAGCACGCGGCGCAGCGAGTTGCCGATCGTGTGGCCGAAGCCGGGCTCGAGCGGGCTGATCGCGAACCGCTGGCGGTGGTTCTCCTCATCGCCGACGGCTTCGATGGTGGGGCGCTGGATGACGAGCATGGACGTACGCCTCGTTCTCTCTCTGTTTCGTTCAGTGGTCGCTGGTTCTCGGGTCGCGACGGTACGTGGGTTCGTGCAGCCGGTGGTGGAACCACCGGCGAGGCGGGGCTACTTGGAGTAGAGCTCGACGATCAGCGACTCGCGCACCGGGACGTCGATGTGCTCGCGCTGGGGCAGGTCGCGGACCGTGACCTGCTTGCCACCCTCGCCGACCTCGAGCCAGCCGACGACGCGGCGGTCGATGACGTCGAGGTTGTGCTGGATGACGATCATCGCCTGGGCCTTCGGCGAGAGCGACACGACGTCGCCCTTGCGCACGCGGTACGAGGGGATGTTCACACGCTTGCCGTTGACCTGGATGAGGCCGTGGCTCACGAACTGGCGGGCCTGGGGGCGGGTGCTCGCCCAGCCGGCGCGGTAGGTGACGTTGTCGAGGCGCTGCTCGAGCAGGCGGAGCAGGTTCTCGCCGGTCGGCCCCTGGAGGCGGTTGGCCTCCTCGTAGGTGCGGCGGAACTGGCGCTCGAGGACCCCGTAGATGTACTTCGCCTTCTGCTTCTCCTGCAGCTGGGCGAGGTACTCGCTGCCGGCGTTGCGGCGGCGGGTGCGGCCGTGCTGACCCGGGGGGAAGGGGCGACGCTCGAGCGCCTTGCGACCCTTGTCGTTCTCGAAGATGTTGGTGCCGAGGCGACGCGAGACGCGCACCTTCGGTCCGGTGTACCGAGCCATGATCAGGTCCTCCGCCGCTTGGGCTGGCGGCAGCCGTTGTGCGGGACCGGCGTGACGTCCTTGATGGAGGTCACCTCGATGCCGGTGTTCTGGATGCTGCGCACGGCGGTGTCGCGACCCGAACCCGGGCCCTTCACCTGCACCTCGACGCGGCGCAGACCGTGCTCGATCGCGGCGCGGGCTGCCTTCTCGGCGGCCATCTGCGCGGCGAACGGGGTGCTCTTGCGCGACCCCTTGAACCCGACGCCACCGGACGACGCCCACGAGATGACGTTGCCCTCGGTGTCGGTGATCGAGACGATCGTGTTGTTGAACGAGCTCTTGATGTGGACGACACCGTTGGTGACGTTCTTGCGCTCGCGCTTGCGGGGGCGGCGACCGCCCGGCTTCGGCTTCGCCATCGTTACTTCCTCACGGCCTTCTTCTTGTTGGCGACGGTCTTCTTCGGGCCCTTGCGGGTACGAGCATTGGTGTGGGTGCGCTGGCCGCGCACCGGCAGGCCCTTGCGGTGACGGACGCCCTGGAGGCAGCCGATCTCGATCTTGCGCTTGATGTCCTGCGCGACTTCCCGGCGGAGGTCACCTTCGACGGTGATGTGCTCGTCCACCCAGGTACGGATCTTGTTGACCTCGTCCTCGGTGAGGTTGCGGACTCGCTGGTTCGGGTCGAGGCCGGTGTCGGCGCAGATGCGCTGCGCCGTCGGCTTGCCGATGCCGAAGATGTAGGTGAGCGAGATCTCCAACCGCTTTTCGCGGGGGATGTCGACGCCGGAGATACGTGCCATGGTTCGTGTGCTTCCTCTTGGCCTCGTCAGCCTTGCCGCTGCTTGTGCCGGGGGTTCTCGCAGATCACCATGACGCGCCCGTGCCGGCGGATGACCTTGCACTTCTCGCAGATTTTCTTCACGCTCGGGCGGACCTTCATGGTGCTGTGCTTTCTCGGTGCTCTCTCGGGAACGGCGACCCTGGTGGGGTCCCCGGTGCGATTGCTGGTGGCGACTCGTCGTGGCGACTCGTCGTGGCGACTTCTGGTGGCGACTACTTGTACCGATTACTTGTAGCGATAGGTGATGCGACCGCGGGTGAGGTCGTACGGGGTGAGCTCCACCTGGACCTTGTCACCGGGCAGGATGCGGATGTAGTGCATCCGCATCTTCCCGCTGATGTGCGCCAACACTTTGTGACCGTTCTCGAGTTCGACCCGGAACATCGCGTTGGGCAGCGACTCGATGATCGTGCCCTCGAGCACGATGGCGTCGTCTTTCGGCTTCGGCAGAGGGAACTCCTCACGACTGACAGGCGGGCAGAACTCGTCCAGGATCTGGACACCCCGTCGCGGCCGACGCACGCGAAGGCTCAACAGGGCCGAGGGACGATGCTATCGCCCGAGCTGCGCAACGCCAAGTGCAGATGCCGCGACTTCGCGGCATCGCCGTCGAGGGGTCACCGTAGCACCGCGCCGCGACCGCCCGGCGCATCGCTCACGCCCGTGACCTGGGACGACGCGTCGGACGCCGCGGGTGTTCCCGACACGCCCGACGGCGCGCGCGGGACAGGATCGGTGATTCCCCCGATGTCCGGCCGACGGCGATCGGGCTGGATGGCCCCATGGGCACCACCACCTGCACGACCACCTGCACGACCACCTGCACGACCACCTGCACGACCCCGGACCCCGGCGCCGACCGGGACACCGACCTGACCGCGGACCTGACCGCGGGCCGGACCGCGGGCCGGGTCGCCGGCCGCCGGCTCCGGGCGGTCCCGGGTGACCAGCCCGCCGACGCCGAGCTCGTCGCACTCGCCGTCGACGGCGACCGCGAGGCCTTCGGCGAGCTGTACCGGCGCCACCATCGCGGGGTCCTCGCCGCGGTCGGCGACTGGACCCCCGACCCGCAGCGCCGCAGCGAGCTCGCCCACGACAGCTTCCTGCGGGCCATGCAGCAGCTGCACCGGCTCCGTGACCGAGACCGGTTCCGTCCGTGGCTGCTCCAGATCGCCCGCAACACGGCGATCGACGACGCCCGCCGCCGCAGCCGGCGGCCGACCGAGTCGCTCGACCTGGTGCCCGAGCCGGCGTCGGACGACGAGCCGGCGCTCGTGGTGGAGATGGAGCTGCTCGCCGCGCGCATCGCCCGGTCGGTCGCCGGCCTGGCGCCGCGGGAGGCGACGGCGCTCACGCTCGCCGTGGCCGGGGGCTACGACCAGGTGGCGCTCGGCGCGGCGCTCGGCATCACGCCCGGCCACGCCCGGGTGGTGCTGCACCGGGCCCGCCGCCACCTCCGGATCGCGCTCGAGCGTGGCGGGTTCGAGCGCCCGTCGATGCTCCTCGGCGCCGCCGGCTGACCGGCGTGCGGGCCGACCTGCGTGCGGGCCGGCCGATCCGTCAGCGTGCGATCGTCCAGCGGTCCTGGTTCGTGCAGGTGTTCTTCACGTCGGCGTAGAAGTCGAAGCTCCAGGTGCCGCCCTCGCGACCCACACCGCTGTGGCGGCTGCCGCCGAAGGGTGCCCGCAGGTCGCGCACGAAGAAGCAGTTCACCCACAGCGTGCCGGCGACGAGCCGGGCGCCCACCCGCTCGGCCCGCTCGGGGTCGCCCGTGAACAGCACTGCGGCGAGTCCGAACTCGGTGCCGTTGGCCATCGCCACCGCCTCCTCCTCGGTCGAGAAGGTCTGCACGGTGAGCACCGGGCCGAACACCTCCTGGGTGAGGATCTCCGATCCCGGCCGGGCGTTCGCGAACAGCGTCGGCCGGTAGTACAGGCCACCGAGTTCGGTGTTCGGGCCGCCGCCGATCACGACCTCGGCGCCGTCGGCGATCGCCCGCTGCACGAAGCCGTCGATGCGCTCGAGGTGCTCGCGGCTGATGTTCGGACCGATGTCGGTGGTGAGGTCGCGCGGGTCGCCCTGACGGAGTCCGGACGCCCGCTCGACGAAGCGGGCCAGGAACTCGTCGTGGACCGACTCCTCCACGAGCAGCCGCACCCCGGCGAGGCACACCTGACCGGCGTTGTCGTACTGCTCGACGGCGTTGGCGACGGCGGCGTCGAGGTCCGCGTCGGCGAACACGATCAGCGGGCTCTTGCCGCCGAGCTCGAAGCTGCACGGCGTGAGGTTCGCCGCCGCCGAGCGGGCGATGAGGCGTGCGGTGGGCACGGACCCGGTGAAGCTGATGCGGCTCACCCCGGGGTGGCCGGTGAGCGCGTCGCCGACCTCCTCGCCGTAGCCCTGGACGACGTTGAACACGCCGTCGGGCAGGCCGGCCTCCTGGGTGATGTCGGCCAGGAGCGACGCCGTGAGCGGCGTCCACTCGGCCGGCTTCAGCACGACGGTGCAGCCGGCGGTCAGCGCGGGAGCGATCTTCCAGGTCGCGAGCATCAGCGGCGCGTTCCAGGGGGTGATCAGCACGGCCACGCCGCTCGGGTCCCAGCTGACGTGGTTGCGGTGACCGCGCGTCTCGAACTCGGGGTGGTCGAGGTCGTTCACCAGGTAGTCGGCGAAGAAGCGGAAGTTGTGCGCGACGCGGGGCATCACGCCGCGCAGGTGACTGCGCAGGAGCGCCCCGTTGTCGGTGGTCTCGACGATCGCGAGTTGCTCGAGGCGCGCCTCGACGAGGTCGGCGATGCGGTGCAGCAGGCGGGCGCGCTCGGCCGGTGGCGTGGCCGCCCAGCCGGGGAACGCCGCCTGTGCCGCGGCGACGGCCGCCTCGGCCTCGGCCGGCCCGCCGCGGGCGATGCGGGCGATCACCTGCTCGTCGATCGGGGAGACGTCGTCGAACGTCGCCTCGCTCGCGACGCGGCGGCCGCCGATCCAGTGATCGCCCGACACCTCGACGCCGGCGACGGTGTGCAGGTTCATGACAGCCTCCTGACGGTCCCGGCCCGCGCCGTCCGAGGGGCGACGGCCGGTGGGAGCGAAGATCGTTCGGTACCGAACGATAGTGTCGCGCACCGTGCCCGGTGTCTTCTCCAGCGACGACGACGCGGAGCTCCGCCAGGCCGAGCGCGACGTCGCCGACGCCTTCGAGGGCGCCCCGTTCGACTTCTCCGCGCTGCTGGTGGTGAGCAACGTGTTCCGGGCGGCCACGGCGGTGCGCAACCACATGGAGCGCGAGGTGCTGAGCGCCCACCAGCTCAGCTGGAGCGCGTTCGTGGTGCTGTTCGTGCTGCGCGTGTGGGGCGAGCAGGAATCGCACCGGCTGGCCCACGAGGCCGGCATCACCGGCGGCACGCTGACCGGGGTGCTGTCGACGCTGGAGCGCCGCGGGTTCGCGCAGCGTTCGCCGCACCCCACCGACGGACGTCGCGTCCTGGTGGCCCCCACCGACGACGGCCTCCGCGCGGTCGACGAGATCATGCCGCTGTTCAACCAGCACGAGGCGATCGTCACCGCCGACCTGTCGGCGACCGATCGGCGCCACCTCGCCCGGCTGCTGCGCACCGTGCTGCGCACCCTCGACGCGGAATCCGGCACCGAGTCCGGCACCGAGTCCGGCACCGAGTCCGGCACCGGGTCCGGCACCGGGTCCGGTTCGGGGACGGCGGACGGCACCCGTGACGGTACGGAGCGACGGCGGCCGGCGGTCGGCTAGGGTTTCGTTTGGATCCAAACGATCTGGATCCGGTACGTCGACCCGCATCCCTCGTCGCCCAGCGCGACCACGTCTGACCGGAGGACCACATGGGTGAGATCGTCGGTGCGGCCATCGTGTCGCACGTCCCGCCGATCGTGATGAGCGACGAGGCCCGCACGGTCATCTACGGCGCGGTGGGCACCACGCTCGTCGACGGCCTGCACCGGATGCGGCGCGAGAAGTTCGACGCGCTCGACATCGACAGCGTGATCGTGTTCGACACGCACTGGTTCACCACCGTCGAGCACATCCTCACCGCGCACGAGCGCCGCACGGGGATCTTCACCAGCTCCGAGCTGCCCCGCGGCATGAGCGGTCACCACTACGACATGCCGGGCGACCCGGAGCTCGCGAAGCGCTACGAGTCGATCAGCAACGCCCGCACCGACACCCGGGCGCTCGCGTGCGACGACCCCTACCTGCCGGTGCACTACGCGACCACGAACCTGCTGCCCTTCCTGCAGAAGGGCGACGAGGCGTGGCTCAGCATGGGGGTGGTGCAGACGGGCGAGCCGGACGACTTCCTGCTCGCCGGCGAACTGCTCGGCCAGGCGATCCGCGAGCTCGACCGCAAGGTGGTGCTGCTCGCGTCGGGCGGGCTGTCGCACCGGTTCTGGCCGCTGAAGGAGTTCGCCCAGCACGAGGCCGCAGGGCTCGAGCACATCCGCACGCCCGAGGCCCGAGCGGCCGACGAGCGGGTGCTCGCCTGGATGCAGCAGGGCGACCACGCAGCGATCATCGACTTCTGGCCCGAGTACCGCCAGCACGCCCCCGAGGCGTTCTTCGCGCACTACCTGATGATGGTCGGCGCCCTCGGCGGGGCCCGGTGCACGGCGACGGGCGAGCTGTTCTCGAACTACGAGTCGTCCGCCGGCACGGGCCAGGTCCACGTCTGGTTCGACGGACCCTTCGCGGGCTAAGCATCCGGTCATGCGCTTCGCCAACCTCCAGGGTCGTGCCGTGCTCGTCGTCCGCGGCGACGACGGCACCGATCGCGCCGTCGACATCGAACGTGCGAGCGACGGCCGGCTCGGCAGCGACCCGGCGGTGTACGTCGACCTCGCCAACCACGCCCTGCTCGGCGAGATCGCCGCGAGCGTGTCGGCGAACGACGCCCCCGCGCTCGACCCCGCGCTGCTCGGCGCACCCGTGCCGCGCCCACCCAAGGGTCTCGGCGTCGGGCTGAACTACCGCACGCACGCGATCGAGTCCGGCCGCGAGTTCCCCACCGAACCGCACTTCTTCGGCAAGACGAACAACTGCGTCGCAGGTCCGTTCGACGACGTGATCGCTCCCGCCGGCCGCCACGAGATCGACTTCGAGGCCGAGGTCGTCATCGCCTTCGGCCGCACCTGCAAGGGCGCGACCGAGGACGACGCCTGGAGCTACCTCGCCGGTGTCACCTGCGGCCAGGACATCTCCGACCGCGGCGAGCAGTTCCGCCTGCCGATCAAGCAGTTCACGATCGCGAAGAGCTACGACACGTTCGGCCCCACCGGGCCGTTCCTCGTCACCCCCGACGAGTTCCCCGACCGCGACGCGCTCGGGCTGACGGGCGTGGTGAGCGGCGAGGTGATGCAGGAGGCGAACACGAGCGACCTGATCTTCCCGATCCCGGCGCTGGTGGCGTGGCTCACGCGGTTCATGACGTTCGGACCCGGCGACCTGGTGTGGACCGGCACGCCCGGAGGCGTGGGCGAGGCCCGCACCCCGCAGCGCTTCCTGGTGGACGGCGACGTGATCGAGACCACCGTGTCGGGCGTCGGCACGATGCGCAACCGGGTGGTGGTGCGCTGACCGGGTGGTCGGCGCAGACGAGGAGGAGGTCGCCGTGAAGGTCGTCGCCGAAGGTGACAAGAGCGTGGTGTACGGCGGCCGGTTCACCGGCCGCGTGACGCTGGAGATGCTCAACGCCACCCCACCCGAGATCCACGCCGGCGTCGACGGTCCCGACACGGCGCTGGTGCACTTCACCGACGGTGCCGTCACCTTCTGGCACTCGCATCCCGGTGGCCAGCAGCTGTTCGTGGTGAGCGGTCACGCCCGCGTGGGCACCGAGGCCGACGGCGAGGTGCCGCTCACGACCGGCACGCTCGTGGTGTGCCCGGCCGACGAGCCGCACTGGCACGGTGCGATGCCCGGCTGCGACACCACCCTGCTCGCGGTCACGTGGGGCACCACCGAGTGGACCGACCGGCCACCGGTGTGACGTGACCACCGCCGGCTCCCCGTCGTACGACGTGGCGATCGTCGGGCTCGGACCGACCGGCGCCACCCTCGCCAACCTGTGCGGCGCATGGGGTCTGCGGACGATCGTGTTCGAGCGCTCCACCGCGCCGTACCCGCAGCCGCGCGCCTGCCACCTCGACGCGGAGATCGCGCGGGTGTTCCAGCACCTCGGCTTCGAGGACGACCTGCACCGGTTGCTCACCGTGTCGGCAGGCATGGAGTACGTCGACGCCGACGGGCGACGGCTGTTCACCTTCGAGGGGTTCGAGCGCGAGCCGCTGCTCGGCTGGCACGAGGACTACGTGTTCGTGCAGCCGGAGATCGACGCGATGCTCCGCGACGGCCTCGAGCAGTACGCGCACGTGGAGGCGCGCATCGGTGACGACGCCCCGCCGCTCGACGAGCTGCGCCGCCTGGCGCGCTACGTGGTGGCGTGCGACGGGGCGTCGAGCCCGACGCGTGAGCGACTCGGCATCGGCCTGCTCGACCAGGGCTACGACGAGCGGTGGCTCGTGGTCGACGTGATGCTGCGCGACCCCGGCGTGCCGCCGCTGCCCGGGATCATCCAGCAGGTGTGCGACCGCCGGCGCCTCGCCACCTTCGTCCCGTCGCACGGCCGCCACCGGCGCTGGGAGTTCCGTCTCGCCGAGGACGAGCTGGTGCCCGACGTGTGGCGCCTGCTCGCGCCGTGGGGCGTCACGCGCGAACTCGGCGACCTGGTGCGGGCGGCCACGTATCGCTTCCACGCGCTGGAGGCGGCTCGCTGGCGTGACGGCAACGTGTTCCTGGCCGGTGACGCCGCACACCAGATGCCGCCGTTCATGGGGCAGGGCATGTGCAGCGGCGTGCGCGACGCGGCGAACCTGGCGTGGAAGCTGGCGGAGGTGATCCACGACGGCGCACCCGACTCGCTGCTCGACACCTACGAGTCCGAGCGCCGCCCGCACGTCGCGGCGGTGACCGCGATGTCGATCGAGGCGGGACGCCTGCTCGGCCGGCTCGCGGTCGACCGGGACGCGCTGCCGTTGGCCGACACGCCCGACCCGACTCGCTGGTCGCGCCTTCCCGGGCTCGACCTCGGTGGAGCGTTCCCGATCGGCCACCAGCTCCCGCAGCCCGACCGACTCGACGAGAGCCTCCCCGACGGCTGGGTGTGGGTTGCCGCCGACGACGGCGTCGTGCCGCCCGACGGCCGGCCCGTCGTGGTGGAGCCCCGCGCGACCCACGGCCACCGTGCGGTCCTGGTGCGCCCCGATCGCTACATCGCCGCCGTCGCCTGACCGGACCGAACACGACGAGCGATGCGTGCCTGTGGCGCACTCGTCGCTCGTCGCTCGTCGCGACGTGGTCAGAGGTAGCGGCTCGTCTCCTCGTACAGCACGCGCGCCGCCTCGGACGGCGGCAGCAGGTCGAGGTCGTCGTCGGGAACCTCGACGCTCACGGGCACGTGGGACGGCAGGAGGTCCATGAAGGCGCGGAGGTCGAACTCGCCCTCGCCGGGCGGCTCGCGGAAGTGGAGGCAGTCCTGCACGTAGTCGTCGAGCACCGGTTCCAGCGGACCGTCGTTCAGCTGCACGCTGACCACGATCGCCGGGTCGAGCCCGACGAGCGACATCAGCCCGGCTCCGCGGAAGACGTGCCACGAGTCCACGCAGAGCCCGACGTTCGGACGCGCCGCGAGGTCGACCACCTCGGCGCCGGCGGCGGCGTCGCCGATGTCGGTGAACGGCAGGAACTCCAACGCCAACGAGCACCCGAACGGGGCGACCCGGTCGGCCACGCGTGCGAGCCACTCGCCCGCGGCGCGGCGGTCGACCTCGCCGCGGAACGGCGGCACCACCTGGATCCGGTCGGGCCGGTAGGTGGCGACGAGGTGCACGAAGGTGTCGACGTGTGCGTCGCCGAAGATCGGCAGCGCCTCCACCTCGATCACGCGGGTGCCGTGCTCGGCGAGGATGCCGAGCAGCTCGTCGTCCGTGCGGCCGGCGGTGCGCTGGTTCGACCAGTCGCCCACGTACATGCCGAAGCCGTCGAAGCCGGACGTTGCCGTCGCGATCGCCCGTTCGGCGAACGTCGCGTTCCGGATGGAGAAGTGCGCGAGCACCGTCTGACGACTCATGTGCTCATCGTGTCACGGCCTCGGTGCCATCGTCCGGACGCTCGGTCACCACGATCCCGAGCTCGGCCCTCATCGGGCCGGGTGGAGTACGACGGGGCAGCGCTTCACGCCGTTGATGAAGTTGCTGCGGAGCCGCTCGACGTCGCCGGCGAGCTCGATCCGTTCCACCCGCCGGGCGAGCGCCTGCAGGAACACCCGGACCTCCAGCCTCGCCATCCACTGGCCGAGGCACAGGTGCGGGCCGCCGCCGCCGAAGGTGACATGGCGGTTCGGTGTGCGGCCGAGGTCGAACACGTGCGGGTCGGGGAACGGGACGGGGTCGAAGTTGGCGGCGATGTACCAGGTGACCACCTTGTCGCCGGCGGCGATCGGCACGCCGCCGATCTCGGTGTCGACGGTGGCGGTGCGACGGAAGTGCACCTGCGGGCACGTCCAGCGCAGCACCTCCTCCACCGCGGTGTCGAGCAGCGGCGACGTCGCGAGATCGGGTTCGGCCCGGAGGCGATCGAACTGCTCGGGGTGCTGGGCGAGGGCGACGAGTCCGTGGGTGAGTCCGTGGCGGGTGGTCTCGTTCCCGGCGATGAGCAACAGCAGCAGGAACGTGCCGCGCTCGCGCTCGGTGAGCGGCACCCCGTCGACCGTCGCGTCGGCCAGCACGGTGACGAGATCGGCCGCCGGATCGTGGCGGCGCTGCGCGGCGAGTCGTTCGACGTACTCGAACACCTTGAGCGACACCGGGCTGCGGAACGGCAGCAGACGGTACGGATCGGTGTCGATCCGGTCGCTGACGTCCGCGAGCTCGTCGGGGACGTGGTCGGGGTCGGCGTTGTAGACGATCTGGTCGGTCCAGTGGAACAACTGCGGCGCGTCGTCGAGGGGGACGCCCATGATGTCGACGAGCATCCGGATCGGCAGCTCGCGTGCGACCTGCTGGACGGCGTCGACCTCACCGGCACCGACGGTGGCGTCGAGCAGCTCGTCGACCAACCGGTGGGCGCCGGCGGCGTAGCGCTCCATCGTCGGCTTGGCGAACGCCGGGTTCACCAGCTGCCGCAGGCGGGTGTGCCGGGGTGGATCGGTCTCCAGCATCGTGCGGCGGGCGACGATCGCATCGGGCTCCATGTCCTCGATCTCGGTGCCGCCGACCTCGCTCGAGAAGGTGCGCCAGTCCTTGTGGACCGCGACCACTTCGGCGTGCCGGGTGAGCGACCAGAAGCCCACACCGTGGTGCCCGTTGTGCGGCCCCTCGGTCACCCAGGCGACCGGCGCCTCGGACCGGAAGCGGTCGTAGGCGGCGTGGGGCACACCCCGCTCGTAGACGTCGTGCGAGACGATGTCGAGCCCGGGGATCGAGTCCGGTCGCGAGGAGGAGCGGTCGGTGACGGCCACGTCGCCACCGTACCGATCGCCCGTGATCCGAGTCCCAGCCGTCGGTCCGCCGACAGCGCGTCAGCTGGGTGCGACCTCGTCGAGGAACCAGTCGAGCAGCGTGATCGCACGGGCGTGCATCGCCGCACCGTGCGCAGCGAACCCGTCGAGCACCGCCTCGGCCGTCGTGTGGTGGGAGGCGAAGTAGCCGGGCGGGCACTTCGCCACCCACGCGCCGACGAGCTCCTCGGTGACCTCCGGGTGGAACTGCACGCCCACCGTGCGGCCCGCGCGAAAGGCCTGCGTGCACAGCTCGTTGCGGACGAGTTCCGCCGGACCCGCCGGCAGCAGGCACCGGTCGCCGTGCCAGGTGAACCACGGGCCGGAGGCGATCGCCTCCGGCAGATCGGTGTCGTAGGAGTACCAGCCGACCTCGTACCCGGGAGCGCGCTCGACGGTGCCGCCGAGCGCCGCGCACATGGCCTGCGCGCCGAAGCAGATGCCGAACACCGGCACGCCCGCCTCGTGCGCGGTGCGCAGCATCGCGAGCTCGCGATCGATCCAGGTGCCGATCACGTCGTGCTCGTACACCCCGTGCACGGACCCCAGCGGCACGATCACGTCGAACGCGGTCGGGTCGGGGAAGGGCAGGTGGCTCTCGGTCGAGCCGCGCTGCATCACCTGGTGCACGACCACCTCGTGACCACGGGCCGCGAGGTGCGTACCGATCGTGCCCGCCGGTCCGTCGGGTTCGTGCTGCACCACGAGCGCTCGCATCGCGGCCACCGTACCGCTCGTCCCGTCGCGCCACAGCGCCGCGGCGCCACGAAGCACCACGAAGCGCCACGAAGCGCCACGAAGCGCCACGCGTCGCCCCGGGCGCAGGCATCCGTCGCCGTCGTCGTACCATCCGGGCCATGACGATCGGCGAGTCGATCACCCTGGCCGAGCTGGAGCTCGACCCCTACCCGGCGCTCGCACGGCTGCGGGCCGACGAGCCGGTCGCCCACGTGCCCGACCTCGACATGTGGCTCGTCACCCGCTGGGACGACGTCGTGCTCGTGCACGACCGTCCCGATCTGTTCACCTCCGCCACCGAGCCGAGCTGGCTCAACACGGTGCTCGGCACGAACATGCTCGGCAGCGACGGCGCCGAGCACCGACGCCTGAAGGACGCGCTGCAGCCGAGCTTCACGCCGACGGCCACCGGCCGCTGGGTCGCCGAACGTCTCCCCGTCATCTGCGACGAACTCATCGACGCGTTCGACCCGGCGGGCGTCGACCTGATGACCGCGTACGCCGAGCCGATCGCGGTGCGAGCGCTGCAGGACGCGCTCGGCTGGGACAACGCCTCCTGGCAGGAGATCGGGGAGTGGACACGCGGGGTGTGCACCGGCCTCGCCAACTTCGCGAACGACCCCGAGCTGGCCACGATCGCCGCGGCCGCGAACGAGCAGTCCGGCGCGTCGATCCGCGAGCGGGTGGCGCCCAACCTCGCGCACACCGGGCTGAGCGCCGACGAGATCGTCAACAACGTCCGGCTCTGCATGTCCGGCGGCATCAACGAGCCGCGCGACGGCATCGCGCTCGCGGTGTGGGCGCTGCTGTCGCACCCCGCGGCAGTCGCCGCGTGCCGGGCCGACGAGTCGCTGTGGCGCAACGCGTGCGAGGAGCTCTTCCGCTGGATCTCGCCCGTCGCCACCTCGACGCGTCAGACCACCACCGAGGTCGAGGTGGCCGGCACCACGATCCCGGCGGGTGCACTGGTGGCCGCCGTCATCAGCTCGGCCAACCGCGACGAGCGCCGCTGGACCGACCCCGACCGGTACGACCTCCACCGTCGTGAGGGCACGCACCTCGCGTTCTCCACCGGCGCGCACGTCTGCCTCGGCGCGTGGCTCGGCCGCAGCACCGTGCGGGTTGCGGTGCAGCGGCTGTTCGACCGGCTGCCGGATCTCGACCTCGCCGGATCACCCGAGGCGGTCGAGATCCGGGGATTCGAGTTCCGGGGCCCGGTGCGGCTCGACGTCCGCCCGACCGGGTGACGCTGCCGGCCCGACCGACGCGGCCGGCCGGGATCGCCGATCAGGAGCGCCGGAGGATCGCGTCGATCGTGCGGCGGGCCGCGGTGCCGTCGCCGAAGGGGTTCACCGCCTGGGCCATCTGCGCGTACGCCGCCTCGTCGTCGAGCAGCCGAGCGGCGCGGGCCACGATGTCGTCGGGACGAGCACCCACCAGCTCGGCCACCCCGGCCTCGACGGCCTCGGGGCGCTCGGTGGTGTCGCGCAGCACGAGCACCGGCTTGCCGAGCGACGGCGCCTCTTCCTGCACCCCACCCGAGTCGGAGAGGATCAACGTCGAGCGGGCCATGGCACGCACGAAGTCGTGGTGCGGCAGCGGCTCGCCGAGCTCGACACGCGGGTGGCCACCGAGCATCGGCACCACCTCGGCGCGCACCCGCGGGCTGCGGTGCATCGGGAACTCCACCACCAGATCGGGGTAGCGGTCGAGCAGCCGGAGCACGGCCTCGCAGATGCCTCGCATGGCCTCACCGTGGTTCTCGCGCCGGTGCGCGGTCACGAGGATGCGTCGGCCATCGGCGGCATCGGGCCGCACGCCCAGCCGCTCGAGCGTGAGCAGCAGCGCGTCGATGCCCGTGTTGCCCGTGATCTCGATGTGCTCGTCCGTGATGCCCTCGCGCCGCAGGTTCTCCGCGGCGCGCGTGGTGGGCGCGAGGTGGAGGTCGGCGAGCCGACCGACGAGGCGGCGGTTCATCTCCTCCGGATACGGGTTGAACCGGTCGTCGGTGCGGAGGCCGGCCTCCACGTGGGCCACGCGGATCCGGTCGTAGAAGCCGGCGAGCGCGCCGACGAAGGCGGTGGTGGTGTCGCCCTGCACCAGGACCCAGTCGGGCCGGTGCTCGCGGAAGCGCCGTGACAGCCCGTCGAGCGCCGCCGCGGCCACGTCGCTGATGGTCTGGTCGGGGGTCATCACCTTGAGGTCGAGATCCAGCGTGATGCCGAACCACTCGATCATCGAACGCAGCATGTCGTCGTGCTGGCCGGTGCTGATGACGTCGACGACCACGTCGGGGCGCCGAGCCGCCTCGAGCACCACGGGTGCCAGCTTGACGGCTTCGGGTCGGGTGCCGAGGACCACGGCCAACCGCAGCGGCGCGCCCACTCAGCGCTCCCGGTACTGCGGGACGAACCCCGCGCGGATGGAGAGCGCGAGGAAGCGGGCGCCGGTCGTGAGGTAGCGCATGAACAGTCGCTGGGGCTCCTGGCGGAGGCGGTACACCCACTCGAGGCCGCGCTCCTGCATCCACACCGGCGCTCGGCGACGCAGGCCCGAGATCACGTCGAAGCTGCCACCCACGCCGATCGCCACGGTGCAACCGAGGGCGTCCCACTGCTGATCGATGAACTGCTCCTGACGTGGCACCCCCATGCCGACGAGCAGGATGTCCGGCCGGGCGGCGGCGACGGCGGCGGCCCGCTCGGCGGCCTGGTCGGCGGTGAAGTAGCCGTCGTCCCACGCCAGCTCGAGCTGCGGGTGCGCAGCCCGCATCTGCTCGCCGACCACGTCGATCACCTCGCGGGTGCCTCCGAGCAGGAACACGCGCAGCCCGTCGGCCTCGGCACGGCGGCACAACCGTCCGACGAGGTCGATCCCGGCGACACGTTCGGGGACCGGCCGGCGCAGCACCCGGCCGAGCCACACGATCGGCTGACCGTCGACGACGTTGAGGGTGGAACGGTCGACGAACGACTGCAGCGCAGGGTCGCGCCGCATCGTCATCAGGATCGCCACGTTCACGGTGGTCACCCAGCCGCGCTCGCCGCGCCGGCAGCGATCGGCGATCGCGTCGACGACCTCGTCCTCGGTGAGCGCGTCGAAGCGACCGTTGAGCATCCGCACCTCACGCCGACCCGGGCCGCCTGCGCGGTCGTGGCCTGCGCGGTCGTGGCCTGCGCGGTCCTGGCCGGTGCGGTCGCCCGGATCGGCGTCAGGCATCGACCCGGCTCCAGGCACGTTGCAGCAGCGCCGCGTCGATGAAGAACTTGGTGGCCCAGTTCGGGAAGCTCATCGGCGCGTAGCGACCCCAGATCGGGAACGAACCGGCGATCGCGCCGCGGATGCCCGGCTCGCGGTCGTCGAGATCCTGATGGCGCATCACGTAGCGCAGCGACCGCTCGGAGGCGTCGCGCCAGGCGGGATCGCCGGTGAGGTCGAACCACTTCGCCCAGACGACGGCGAACTGCGCGTTGCCGGTGAGGCAGGCGTACCGCACCGTCGAGCGGCCGTCGGCGTCGATCTGCCCGGGCAGGAACCCGTCGTCGGCCAGCAGGTTCCGCGCCGCGACGGCGCACCGACGACCGGCCTCGACGTACCGGTCGTCGCCCAGCAGCCAACCCGACTCCTGCAACCCGCACGTGGTGTACGAGAGGTTGTGGGTGTAGGGGACGTCGCCGGCCACGAAGGCAGCATGGCGGAAGAACCCGGCCGGTGTCTGATCGTCCCGGGCCCAATCGAGATTGGCTCTCGCGACCTCCTCGTTGCGGGGGTCGGGTGCGATCTGGTCGAGCAGCACGAGCGCCCATGCCGTGCGGGCGTTGTAGACGTGCGGGGTGTCGAGGTGTTCGCTGCGGGTCCAGCGCCCCTGCTCGTCCGCGACGTCGACGAGCCAGCGGGCCGCGCGGACCCCGGCCTGCAGGAACACGTCGTCGCCGGTGCGCTGGTGGGCACGCACCAGGCCGAACAGCACCTGGCCCGTGTCGAAGACGATGCCGCGTTCGCCGTACTTCGGGTTGGAGATCGATCCGTCGGTGTTCTGGACCGACACCAACCATCGGGCGATCTCGACCGCACGCTCGTGGTAGCGCGGCTGGTGCAGTGCGTCGGCGGCGCGGAACAGGGTGCTCACGATGTAGCCCGACGTCTCGCGATAGGGCGGCTTCCACCCGCCGCGCAGGCTGTAGCCGTAGCTGACGCCCTGGCGGCCGGTCCGATCGTGGGCGCGTTCGATCCACTCGAGCGCTGCGAGCAGGTGGGCGTCGAGGGATGCCGGGGACGTCGATGTCGACGTCGTCCGTGCATCGTGCGCCGCCCGCCGCATGAAGTGCAGGATCTCGCTCCCCACTGCCGTCCCAGGGTACCCAGGGGTCGTTCTCGGACCAACACCTCCACCACACGACGTGGCGGACTTCGCCTCGCAGCGTGGTGGAACCGCACCCGATCGGCACGATGCCCACACGAACCGCTGACGAACCACTGACGAACCACTGACGAGCCACAGAACGCCCTGCCGGTCGAGCAGCGAGGCCCCCGAGGTCGTTCGGGCCCAAACGATCGCGCCGTCGATTCTGCTACGTTCCCCGCCCATGGCGAATCGACGCATCCGGGTCATGTGGAGCGACCTCAACGGGCTCTCGCACGGTCGGTACGTCCCCGAACGACGCATCCACGACCACGGCCACCACGCGGTCACGACGCTGACGATGGGGATCAACCGCGACATCCTGCCCGTCGAGGGCTATGCCGCCGACGTCGGCTTCCCCGACCTCTCGACGGTGCCGCTCGCCGGCACGCGGCACCCGGGCTGGGAACCCGACACCGACGTCATGATCGCCGACCTGGAGTTCGGTGGTGGCCCGCTCGCGTTGTCGCCGCGCGGCGCGCTCGTGCGCGCCGTGGAGGCGTGGCGCGCCCTCGGCTACGAGCCGATGCTCGGTTACGAGCTCGAGTTCTACGTGATGCGACCGGATGCGTCGGCGCCCGGTGGCCACGCGCCGCTCGTGCTGCCGTCGCACCGCGTGTACGGCGTCGGGCTCGGTGGCATCGACCCCGAGCTCACCTTCGCCCTCTTCGACGCGGCGGAGACGAGCGAACTCGAGATCGAGGGGATCATGGCCGAGTTCTCCCCCGGCCAGATGGAGATGAACCTCCGCTACGGACCGGCGCTCGACGCCGCCGACCGGGCCTTCATCGCGAAGGACCTGATCCGCGAGATCGCCCACCGCCACGGTCACTGGGCGACGTTCATGGGCCGCCCGATGGCCGACACCGTCGGCAGCGGCCTCCACGTCAACTTCTCGCTGATCCCCACCGGCGGCGGTCGCAACGTGTTCGACGACCCGTCGGGCGAGCACGGGATGTCGTCGCTCATGCGTCAGTGCATCGGCGGTCTGCTCGCCCACTACGAGGCGCTCGCCGCGCTGTCCGCACCGACGATCAACAGCTACAAGCGACTGATGCCCGGCATCATCGCCGGCTACTGGGCGAACTGGGGTCTCGACAACCGGATCAGCACCATGCGCGTGCCGGGAGAGCGCGGTGAGGCCACCCGCATCGAGAACCGCATGCCGTGCGGTTCGGCGAACGTGTACCTCGCGGCCGCGGCGATGCTCAACGCCGCGCTGCTCGGCGTGGTGGACGGCCTCGACTGCGGTGAGCCCCAGCGCGGCGACGGCGACGCCGAGCCGAACACCGACCGCCACACGCCGCACACCCTGCCCGACGCGCTCGACGCGTTCGAAGCCGACACCGTGCTGTGCGAGGCGATGGGCCACGACCTCGTGCGCGCCTACCTCGCCATCCGCCGTGACGAGGTGCGGCGCTGGGAGGAGACGGGCAACGCCTGGTCGGTCGAGGAGATCACCGACTGGGAGCTGAACGAGTACCTGCCGTTCTTCTGACCGACACGCGCCCCACCCGCCGGATCGTCAGTGGCCGGTCACGGCCTCGGCGTCGAGCACCCGCGCCTGCGAGGCGGCGGCGCGCTGGGCCAGCCCCACGCCGACGATCACCACGCCGGCACCCAACGCCTCCAGCCCGGTGACGTCCTCGCCGAGGAACAGCGCCGACCACACGATCGCCAGTGCGACCTCCAGCGTCATCACCATCGCCATCACCCCGGGCGCCAGGTGGCGGAGCGCACGGAAGAAACACGTCGTCGCCGCCACCGTGGGGATGAGCGCGAAGAGCACGACCTCGAGCAACAACGAGCCACCGCGCGGCACGGTGAGGCCCTGGACGACCACGAACGGCACGAAGAACGCGCCCGCGCCGAGGTTGATCCAGGCGGCGCTCACGACGCCGTCGATGCCGGCGGGTACCACCCGTTCGTTCAGCAGCAGGTACACCGCGAACAGCACGGCCTGACCGAGGGCGAGCAGGAGCCCGGCGGTGCTGATCACCGTGTCACCGGACGACCCCGTGATCACCTCTGGCACGGTGAGCACGACGCCGGCGGTGATGACGACGAGCGCGACGACGGTGATCGCGTCGAGCGGACGGCCGAGCAGCGCCGAGCCGACCACGACGAACGCGGGATACAGGTAGACGATCACGATGTAGACCGACGCGTCGAGGCGGTCGAGTGCGAGGAACCCGACCACCACGACGACGCCCATCAGCGTGCCGAGACCGAACAGCCGGACCCTGGGGACGTCGGTCGGGTCCGGCCCGCCGCGGCGATGCCACAGCGCGAGCGCCGACCAGATCACCAGCGACGCCAACGCGAACCGCCAGAAGAGCAGCGAGGTGACGCCGAGCGCACCGAGGAGGTTCTTGCCCACCACCGAGGACAGCGAGAACGAGAAGGCACTCGCCACCGCCCACGCCCCGCCGCGGGCGCTGTTGCGCCCGGGGTCGGTCGCGTGGTCGTGCACGTCCGCAGTGTGGCCGACGGCGCGCGCCGATCCCGGATCGATCGACGCCGAGGTCGACGGCGACCCGGTCGACGCCGCTGTCGACGTCAGCGATGGTCAGCGATGGTCAGCGATGGTCAGCGGCGCGCGTCGAGCACCCGTCGGGCCCGAACGACGACGGCCTCGTCGATCATCGTCCCGTCCGCTGCACGGATCGCCCCGTCGGTCGCGGCGTCCCAGCGGTCCAGCACGTCACGCGCCCACGCCACCTCGGCCGGGCCGGGTCCGAACGCGGCGTGCACCGGGTCGCAGTGCGACGGGTGGATCACCGCCCGCCCGGCGAACCCCGTCTCAGCGAGCCGGCGGCTCGTCCGCTCGAGCGCGTCGAGGTCGTCGATCGCGAGGTGCACGCCGCCGATCGGCGCGAGACGTCCGGCCGCCACGGAGGCGACCACGAGCTCGGCGCGGACGTGCCGCAGGAGTTCCTCCCCACCGTCGCCGTGGGCACCGAGCTCGGCGAGCAGGTCGACCTCGCCCAGGTGGCACTGCACCACGGCGGGATGGGCGACGAGGTCGTCGAGGCGACGCACCGCACGCGCCGACTCGACGAGCGCCGCCACCGCGACGTGCTCGCCGAGTGCCGCCACCACCTGGTCGAGCACCGCGGTGGTCTCGCACTTCGCCACCACCACACCGTGCACCAGCTCCGCCACCGCCGGCACGGCCACCGCCGCGAGGTCACGCGGGAGGTCGTCACCGCTCCCCACGCGCACCCACACCTCGCCGGTCGTCCGGGCGGCGCACGCTCGCACCACCGCCCGGGCGTCGTCCTTGCGATCGGGCTTCACCGCGTCCTCGAGATCGACGATCACGGCGTCGGCCGACGATGCCATCGCCTTGGCCACCCGGTCGGGGCGGTCGCCGGGCACGTACAGGAACGATCGGTTCGTCACGTGATCGCCGCCGGTCTCAGTAGCTCTTCGGCAGGCCGAGCACGTGCTGTCCGAGGTGGGCGAGCACGAGGTTGTTGTTGATCGGCGCCACCTGGTACAGCCGGGTCTCCCGGAACTTGCGCTCGATGTCGTACTCCGCGGCGAAGCCGAAGCCGCCGTGGGTGTCGAGGCACGCGTTGGCCGCCGCCCACGACGCCTCCGAGGCGAGCAGCTTGGCCATGTTCGCCTCGGTGCCGCACGACCGGCCGGCGTCGAACAGGTCGGCGGCACGCTTGCGGACGAGGTCGGCGGCGCTCAGCGCGGCGTACGCCCTCGCCAGCGGGAACTGCACCCCCTGGTTCGCTCCGATCGGTCGGCCGAACACCTCGCGGGTCGAGGCGTAGTCCACCGCCCGTTCGAGGAAGAAGCGACCGTCCCCGAGGCACTCCGACGCGATGAGGATGCGCTCCGCGTTCATGCCGTCGAGGATGTGCCGGAACCCCATGCCCTCTTGCCCGACGAGGGCGTCCGCCGGCACCACCACGTCGTCGAAGAAGACCTCCGTGCTGTTGTGGTTCATCATCGTCGGGATCGGGCGGATGGTGACGCCGCGCACCTCGCGGAGGTCGAGCAGGAACACGGACATGCCGTCGGTCTTCTTGGCCACGTCGTCGTAGGGCGTCGTGCGGGCGAGCAGGATCATCAGGTCGCTGTAGAGCGCTCGGGAGGTCCAGATCTTCTGACCGTTGATGCGCCACCCCTCGGGCACCCGCTCGGCGCGGGTGCGGATCCGGGCGGTCTCCGAGCCCGCCGTCGGTTCCGTGACGCCGAAGGCCTGCAGCCGCAGATCACCCGACGCGATCGCCGGCAGGTAGCGCGCCTTCTGCTCCGCGGTGCCGTGACGGAGCAGGGTGCCCATCACGTACATCTGTGCGTGGCAGGCCGACGGGTTGCCGCCCGACGCGGCGATCTCCTCCAGGATCACGCAGGCCCCCCGCAGCGAGAGCCCGCCGCCGCCGTACTCCTCGGGGATCAGCGCGCCGAGCCACCCCTGGCGCGTCAGCTCGTCGACGAACTCCGACGGGTAGCGGTCCGGCTCGAGCCCGCGCCAGTACTCGTTGCCGTACTTGTCGCAGAGCCGGCGGACCTCGGAGCGGATGCCCTCGTGCTCGTCGTCGATGCCGAAGTCGATCCTGGCCGCCATCGTCGGCACCTCCCTGGTCTGGCCGGTCCCCGGCGGTCGATCTTTGATCAAAGATACGTTATCGCGCGGACTACCATCGGCCGGTCGGGACCGGTCAGGGGGCACGGCCGCCCGACCACGAGGAGCCCGACCACGAAGAGCCCGACCACGAAGAGCCCGACCACGAAGAGTCCGACCACGAGGAGATCGTCCGATGGAACAGCACCAGCACTGGATCGCCGGACGGGCCCGACCGGCCGAGCACGGCGCGACGCTCGAGTCGTTCGACCCGGCCACCGGCGAGCCGTGGGTGCTCGTCGCCCGAGGCTCCGCGACCGACGTCGACGAGGCGGTCGCAGCGGCGGCCACGGCCTTCGAGACCTGGCGGCGCACCGGTCCGTCGGCGCGGGCCGCGATCATCTGGAAGCTCGGCGACCTCATCGCCGACCACGCCCCCGAGCTCGCCGCGCTCGAGGCCCGCGACGCCGGCAAGGTGATCCGCGAGACCACCGGCCAGATCACCGGGCTGCGCAACTGGTACCGGTACTACGCGTCGCTCGCGTACCACCTCGAGGGCACCACGATCCCCCACGACTCGGGCACGCTGCAGATCAGCACCGTCCGCGAGCCCTACGGCGTGGTGGCCGTGATCCCGGCGTTCAACTCGCCGATGCTGCTCGGGTCGATGGGACTCGTCCCGGCGCTGGTGGCCGGCAACACCGTCGTGGTGAAGCCACCGGAGGTGAACGCCGGCGCCCTCTCCCGCCTCGGCGAGCTCGCCGAGCAGGCCGGCCTGCCCCCGGGGTGCCTCAACATCGTCAACGGCCTCGGCGCCGAGGCGGGTGACCACCTGGTCGGCCACCCGGGCGTGGCGAAGGTGGTGTTCACCGGCGGCCCCGATTCGGGTCGGCTGGTGGCACGACGCGCGGCCGAGGGGTTGAAGCCGCTCGTGCTCGAACTCGGCGGCAAGTCGGCGAACATCGTCTTCGGCGACGTCAGCGTGCCCCACGTGGTGAACGGCGTCATCGCCGGGATCTTCGCCGCCACTGGGCAGACCTGTGTGGCCGGTTCGCGGCTCCTCGTGCACCGCAGCGTGGCCGGAGAGCTCGTCGACGCGATCGCAGCTCGCGCCGCCACGATCCGCCTCGGCGACCCGCTCGACGCGTCGACCGAGATGGGCCCGCTGTCGCAGCCGAAGATCCTCGACGGCGTCACGAGCCGCGTCGAGCAGGCGGTGGCGCAGGGCGCGGTGGTGCGCTGCGGCGGGCCGCTCGGCGACCGGCCCGACCGCGGGTGGTTCTTCCCGCCCACGGTGCTCGAAGGGGTCCACAACCAGATGGACGTCGCCCGGCACGAGCTGTTCGGACCGGTGCTCGCGGTCATCCCGTTCGACGACGACGACGAGGCGATCTCCATCGCGAACGACTCGCCCTTCGGCCTCGCGGCCGGGGTGTGGACCAACGACGTGCGCCGCGCCCATCGCGTGGCCCACCTGCTCGACGCCGGCACCGTCTGGGTGAACACGTACCGGGCGCTCAACTTCGCCGTCCCGTTCGGCGGCCGCAAGCTGAGCGGCTACGGGCGCGAGAACGGCATCGACGGGCTGCGCGAGTTCACCCAGGCGAAGGGCATCTGGTTCGAGACCGACACGGCACCCGTCGGCGACCCGTTCGTGCTCCGCTGAGGCCGGCGCCCGTTCAGCGGGCGCGAGGTCCCGACCAGAACCCCTTGCCGGTGAGCGCCACCACGGCCTGGTGCCCGCTCGCCACGAGGTGTTCGGTCATCGCCGCCCGTGCCTTGGCCGGATCGCGACGCTCGATCGCGACGAGCACCTGCTCGTGGTGGTGCTGCGCGAGCTTGGCCCACTCGCTGTCGAACATGTAGTGGTGCGACGGGAGGCTGCGTGCCAGCAACCCGAGCGTGCTGCGCAACCTGCTGCCCGCCACGCGGTTGATGATCCGGTGGAACTCCTCGTTCGAGCGCTGCTGCGCCGCACCGCCCCGAGCCTTCACGAACTGCTCGTGGGCGCGGCGCAGGTCGGCGATCTCGGCGGCGCTCAGCCGCTCCGCCGCACGTGCCGCGGCGATGCCGGCCACCAGCCCGTACACCTCGTACTGGTCGTGGACGTCCTCCGGCGTGAGCTGCGCCACGTACGCCCCGCGCCGGGGCGTGTTGACCACGAGACCTTCCTGCTCGAGCGCGATCAGCGCCTCGCGCACGGGGAGCCGGCTCATGCCGTGCGCCTCGGCCACCGCGTCCTGGTCGATGCGTTCGCCGAGGGCGAGGGTGCCGGCCAGGATCATGTCGCGCAGCTCGGTGGCGACCTCTTCGGCGAAGCGCTCGCGCTTCACGGGCCGGCCCGCGGCGCGACCGTTCGGACGGGATCTGCTCGACGCGTACTCAGCCATGTTGCGAGCCAAGATACGCGTCGATCACGCGCTGGTCTCGCTGGATCTCCGCCGCGGTCCCCTCGGCGAGGACGGCGCCCTGGTCGAGCACCGTCACGTACTCGCAGATGTTGGTGATGAACCCGAGGTCGTGGTCGATCACCAGCACCCCCGAGCCGATCGCGGTGGCGATCCGCCGGACGTGGTCGACCATCGCCAGCGACTCCGCGGAGCTCATGCCCGAGGTGGGCTCGTCGAGGAGCAGGAAGTCGGGGCGCAGGGCGGCCGCGCGGGCGATCTCCAGGCGGCGCTGGTTGCCGTAGTCGAGCGTGGCGGCCGATCGGTCGGCCATGTGCTCGAGGTCCGAGAGCGCGAGCAGCTCGTCGACGCTCACGCCGGGCCGGTGCGACCGGTGGTCGTGGGCGACGAGGTCGGCGATCGCGATGTTCTCGCGCACGGTGAGGGCGGGGAACACGCGCAGGTTCTGGAAGGTGCGGCTCACCCCGGCGCGAGCGCGACGGTAGGGCGCACCTGTGAGCTCGCGGTCGCCGATGCGCACCGTGCCGGTGGTGGGCTCGACGAGACCCGTGAGCAGGTTGACGAAGGTGGTCTTGCCGGCGCCGTTGGGTCCGATGAGGCCGTGGATGCGGCCAGGTTCCACCCGGATCGAGACGTCGTCGACCGCGGTGAAGCCGCCGAACACGACGCCGAGCCCGGCGGTGGTGAGCGCCTCATCGGCCGGTGCGGGTCCGGCCGGAGCCACGGCGGAGACGACCGGGTCGGTGGGAACGTCGGCGGTCGCTGCGTCGCCGGCCTCGGGGGCGGACTCGGAGCCTGGCGTCGCCGCACGGGCCGGGCGGCGGACGAAGTGCCGCGTCAGCCACCGCCCCAGGTCGAACTCGCCCAGCAACCCGTTGGGTCGGGTGAGCAGCACGGCGAGCAGCGCGCCGGCGAGGAACAGGTCGGGCAGGCCGTCGACCACCGGCCAGTCGAAGCCGAGGAAGTTCGGGCCGTCGCCGAGGAAGCGGGTGACCTCCTTGCCGACGGTGATGAGCACCGTGCCGGCGATCGCGCCGGTCACCGTCCGCATGCCGCCGACCACCAGCATCGCCAGGATCAGGATCGTGAACTCGAAGCTGAACTGCGAGGGTCCGATCGACCCGAGCGACTGCACCCGCAGGATGCCGCCGAGCGCGACCAGCGCACCGCTCACCACGAACGCGATCAATCGCGGGCGGAACACCTCGACCCCCATCGCGCCGGCGGCGAGCTCGTCCTCGCGCGTGGCCACGGCGTAGCGGCCCACCTTGCTCGACCGGAACATCACCGCTACGCCGACGGCGATCGCCGCTCCCACGACCGGCCAGGTCCATCCGTCGATGCGAGGCACGCTGCTCAGGTTCTGTGCCCCACCGGTGAGGTCCTTGCGGTTCTCCGCCACCTGACGCACGATCGCCAGGAACGCGAGCGTGATCATCGTCGCCGCGAGGCCGGAGGTCCGCGCCGCCACCAGGCCGAGCAGGAACGCGACCGCGATGCCGGCGCCGATGCCGATCAGCGACGCCGCGAGCGGGCTGAGCTCGATCTCGGGGATGCCCCACGGGGCGTTCGGGATGAGCACGGTCTTGCGGTCGGACGGCACGGCGAGCAGCGCCATGGTGTACGCGGCGACGCTGGCGATGCCCAGGTGTCCGAACGAGAGCACGCCGGTGTTGCCGATGAACACCTGGAACCCGAGCACCAGCACGAGGTTCACGAACAGGTCGCCGATCAGCAGGTCGCGCGCCGAGCTGCCACCCGACGCATAGAGGGCGCCGATCGCGAGGATGACGACCAGGAAGCCGAGGTTGCCCACGAGCGACGGCAGTGCGACCGAGCGCAGCTGCGACCGCACGGGAGCGCCGGCGGTCGGCCGGGCGGCCGTGACGGTGCGGGCGGTGGGGGCGAGGGGAGCGGTCCGGTCGGCGGCCATCACACACGCTCCGCTGTCCGGACGTTGAACAGGCCCTGCGGTCGGACGACGAACAGCACGGCGATCACCACGAACACGAAGCTGTCGGTGAGCCCCTGCAGGTCGCTCGGGAGCCACGATCGGAAGTACACCTCGGCCACGCCGAGCGACAGCCCGCCGACGACGGCGCCGGGCAGGCTCCCGAGGCCGCCGATGATCGCGGCGATGACGGCCTTCAGGAGCGGCTCGGCACCCATGCGCGGATCGGCCTGGCCGCGACGGACGAGCCAGATCGCACCGGCGATGCCGGCGAGCAGGCCGGCGTAGGCGAACGCGCCGGAGATCACCCGGTTGGCGCGCACGCCCATCAGCCGCGCTGCGTCGAAGTCCTCCGATGCGGCGCGGATCGCGAGGCCGAACATCGTGGTGCGCAGCATGATCGCCGTCCCGACGAAGCAGGCGACCGCCACGAGGATGCTCACGACGTCCCAGATCTCGATGTTGAACGGGCCGAGCTCGACGACCTTGAACGCGATGTCGGGCGCCTCGTAGCGGCGAGGCGTGGACGACACCCCGATGCGCCACGCGGCGTGCGACAGGATCTCGATCGCGAACGACGTGAGCAGCAGCGTGAACGCGCTCGCCGCGCGGACACGGCGGAACGCCACGAGCTCGATGAGCATCGACAGCACCACCGCCGACAGGATCGCGACGGGAATCGCCACCCACCAGGAGATGTCGTTGCTGCGCATCGCGTAGATGACGTACGCCCCCATGGTGAGCAGCTCGCCGTGGGCGAAGTTCACCAGGTGCATCACGCCGAAGAGCATCGACACCCCGACGGCCAGCAGCGCGTAGGTGCTGCCGTTGCCCAACCCGTCGATGAGGTTCTGGACGAACTGCGTCATCGTGTGCCCCTCGTGCCCCCGGTCCCCATGGTGTCCTCGGTGTCCCGCGCGTGCGGTCCGTCAGGAGCCGCCGACGTAGGTGTCGAACAGGTCGGACCGACCTGCGAGCTCGGGACCCGAGCCCTCGGCGACGATCTCGCCGGTGCGCAGCACGTAGCCGCGGTCGGCGACGGAGAGCACCCGCTGCGCCTGCTGCTCGACCACCAGGATCGTGCGGCCCTGCGCGCGGAGCTGGTCGAGGAGTTCGAAGATGACGTCGACTATCGTGGGCGCGAGACCGAGGCACGGCTCGTCGAGCAGGAGCAGCTTCGGCTCGCACATCAGCGCGCGTGCGACGGCGAGCTGCTGCGCCTGGCCGCCCGACAGGTAGCCGGCGGACACGTCCCACTTCGTGCGCAGCACCGGGAACAGCTCGCCCATCTCCTCCATCCGCGCCTTGCGCTGCGACTTCGGCACGGTGGCACCGGCGAGGCGGAGGTTCTCCGCGACGGAGAGGTCCTTGAAGATGCGGCGCCGTTCGGGCACGAGCGCGAGCCCGCGCGCGACGTTGGCCGCCGGATCGGCACCGGTGACGTCGGTGCCCTCGAACCGGACGCTGCCGTTCGCCGGGCGCAGGAGCCCCACGACCGACGACAGCAGCGTCGTCTTGCCCGCACCGTTCGGGCCCACGAGGGCGACCAGCTCACCGACGGCGACGTGGAGCGACACCGCGTGCAGCGCGGTGAGCGCGCCGTAGCGCGTGGTGAGCCGGTCGACCTCGAGGATCATCGGTGGACGTTCGGAACTCGATGCCGGCTCGGCGTCAGCCGCCGGCCACGACCGACGGGTAGAAGGCCTCGACGAGCGCCGGTGCACCGTCGGTGACGGTGAGGATCGACACGTCGCGCTTGGGTGTGCCGCCGACGCCGACGTAGCTCGTCGTGCCGGTGACGGTCTCGACCGAGACGTTCTGGATCGCCTCGATGAGCGCCGCACCGTCGGTGGAGCACGCCGCCGACGCCGCCGCTGCCGCGATGTTCACCGCGTCGGCGCCGAGCGCCCCGAAGGCGACGGTGCCCACGGGCTCGCCCTCGGCGGCCTCGTAGTCGGCGAGGAACTGCTCGACGCCGTTGTTCGGGCCGGGGAAGGTGTGGCTGGTGAAGAACACACCCTCGGCGTCGGCGCCGACCGTCCACACCTCGCTGGCGTCGAAGCCGTCGGCGCTGATCACGGCCGAGGTCACGCCGGCCTCGCGCAGCTGCTTCAGGAAGATGCCGGCCTCGGGCAGGAAGAACGCCGAGTAGATGGCGTCGGGCTGCGGGTCGAGGGCGGCGATCTCGTTCACCTGCGCCGAGAAGTCGGTGTCGCCCAGGTTGAACGACAGGTCGGCGGCCACCGTGCCGCCCGCACCCGTGAACACCTCGGTGAACGCTGCGGTGGTGATGTTGAGGTACGGGATGTCGGACGACGACAGCGTCACCGCGTTCGTGAAGCCCTGCTTCGACGCGAACTCGGCGGCGGCCGAGGCCTGCACGCGGTCGTCGAACGACACGAGGAACGCCCCGCGGCCGGGATCCGAGAGCGTGATCTCGGTGCTGGTCACGAACAGCACCGGGACCGACCCGTTGGTCACCTCGAGCAGCGGCAGGCCGTAGTCGGAGAACGGCGGACCGAGCACGATGTCGGCGCCACCGTCGAGCAGTTCCTGCACGGCGCGCTGTGCGGCGGCCGGATCCGGCGGGGTCTGGCTGATCTGCTTGATCTCGAGCTCGATCGGCTTGCCACCGACACCGCCGGCGGCGTTGATCTGCTCGACGGTGTACTCGGCGCCCTTCGAGCCGGGCACGTCGCCGATGCCGCCGAGGTCGAAGTCGGCTGCGTAGCCGATCTTCAGCGGCTCGTCGAGCGTGCAGTCGCCGCTCGCCCCGCCGCCGGCGGTCGTGTCCGACGACCCGGCATCGGTGGCCTCGCTCGCCTCCGTCCCGTCGGTCTCCTCCTCGTCACCACCGCATGCGGCGATCACGAGTGACAACGCCGCGAACGCGGCAACGACCGGTGTCCTTCTCCTCATCGGAAAACCCTCCCCCTGAATGATGATTGATCAAACATACATGACCGCCCCGGTGGCGGTCACCCGTGCAGTGCGCACACACGTGAGCTTCACGCGAGCGAAACGGTGACGGGCACCCGCTTCATCCCGGCGATGAAGTTCGATCGGAGCCGGTCGATCGGGCCGGCGAGCTGGGCATCGGACAGCCGCGGCAGCAACTCCTCGAAGAGCACCTTCAACTCCATCCGCGCGAGCTGCGCGCCCAGGCACAGGTGCGGGCTCATCCGGCCGAACGCGACGTGCTCGTTCGGGGTGCGGTGGATGTCGAAGGTGGTGGGATCGGGGAACTGCTCCCCGTCGTAGTCGGCGGACACGAACCAGATGACCACCTTGTCGCCCGCCCTGATCTGCTTGCCGTGCATCTCGACGTCGCGCGTGGCGGTGCGGCGGAAGTGCATCGTGACCGTGGCCCACCGCAGGATCTCCTCGACCGCACGGTCCATCACCGACGGGTCCTTCCCGATCGAGTCGCGCAGCTCGGCCATCTGCTCGGGGTGCTCGATGAGCGCCTTCATGCCGGCGGCCATCGTGTAGCGCGTGGTGTCGTTTCCCGCGCTGACGAGGAGCACGAAGAAGTTCTTGAACTCCAGCTCGCTCAGCTGCTCGCCGTCGATCGTCGGCGCCAGCAGCCGCGTGATCACGTCGTCGGTCGGGCGCTCGCGACGCTGCGCCGCCTGCTCCTCCGCGTAGCGGTAGAGGTCGAGCGCGGCCGGCGAACGGAACGGGATGTGCTTGAACTCGTCGGTGTCGGTGAGACCGAGCGGCGTGTCGGTCATCTCCGGGTCGAAGTTGCCGAGCAGCGCATCGCCACGTTCGACGAGCCACGGCCCGTCGTCGTCCGGCACACCGAGCAGGCGGCCCAGCATCCGCATCGGCAGCTGCTTGGCCACCTGTTCCACGAAGTCGAACGTGCTCGGTCCGGCGAGCGCCTCCTCGACGACGGAGCGGGCCAGCAGGCGGATCGCCTGCTCGTACGCGTACACCTCGCGACGCGCGAACGGCTTGGACACGAGCCGCCGGTAGCGCGTGTGCTCGGGCGGGTCGTACTCCAGCATGTTGCGGCGGGCGTGGAAGTCGGCAGGGTCCATCTCCTCGAGGGTGATGCCCTGCGCGGAGGAGAACAGCTCCACCTGGCGGCTCACGGCGAGGAGGTCGTCGTAGCGGGTGATCGCCCAGAACCCCTTGCCGCCGTCGTGTTCGTCCCACCAGCTCACCGGGTCGTCGCGCCGGAGGCGCTCGAAGGTGGCGTAGGGCACCCCGTGCACGTAGGCGTCGGGGTCGGTGATGTCGGCGTCGGACCGCCCGTGGTCGAACTGGAAGGTCGATCGGCTGGGACGGCTCACGGCTGCACCTCCGGCAGGTTGTGACGCTCGAGGGTCGTGCCGGCACGCCACGACGTGCCGACCTCGCGCCAGAAGCCACCGATCATCTCGATCGGCGCGATCCGCTCGAGCTCCTCGACCGGTGACGGGTGGAACGTGAGCGTGGCGTCGCCGGAGTAGCACGGTCCGACCTCGGCGTCGTAGCCGCGCATGGTGACGAGCTCGTGCAGGCTGTCGGTGCCGTCGCCCTCGATCGCGGGCATGAGCCGGCTGTGCAGCATCGGTAGGGCGTTGACGAACCCGGCCGACTCGGCCGTCCCCGTGATCGTGAACGTGGCGTCGATCAGGCGGCGACCGTACGCGGCGCAGGTGGCACCGAAGCGGCCCCCGGGCTGCAGGCGTGGGCCGGCCTTGCCGACGTTCACCGGGCGGGTCAGGTACAGCTCGCCGAGCTTCTTCGGGTAGCCCTGGTGGTGGCCGCGCACCATCGCGAAGTCCTTGTCGACCCAGATGTAGACGCACCGGCTGTAGTGCTGGCCGCGGTACTTGCAGCGCACGACGACGAAGGTCTCCATGTACTGGCTGCGCACCGGGTCGAGCAGCTCCTGGAGGTCGTCGCGACAGCTCTGCCAGTCGGCCCAGATCACCGCCACCGCACCCGGGTCGTCGTCGGCCGGCTCGAGCGGCGCGGGCAGCAGCTCGGCGACGGCGGCGGGGTCGGTGCGGTACTCGATCGTGAGCATCTGGCCGCTGTAGTGCCAGGGCGGCGACGGCACCACGGACGAGGCGCCGGTGGCGCTGCGCGGGAACATGAATCCGGCGGTCATGCGACGCGATCATAATCATTAGGATCCAAACGAAAATCACCGAGTGGTCCGGGTCCCGTTCCGGACCGGATCGATGGGGGATCCCATGGCACGTACCAGCCGCATCCTGCTCGAGGGCGCCGTCACGACGGTGACGCCCGACGGCGACGAGCTCGTCGCCGGCGACGGCCGGCGCATCCGCGAGGCCGACGCCGTCTACCTGCCGCCGTCGGAGCCGTCGAAGATCCTGTGCGTGCACCTCAACCACGTCAGTCGGGTGAAGGAGTTCCAGATCCAGCTGACACCGACGCCGACGTACTTCCAGAAGCCCACCAGCGCGCTCAACGCCCACCGCGGCCACGTCGTGCGCCCGGAGCGCTGCAAGTGGCTCAACTACGAGGGTGAGGTGGTGATCGTGATCGGCCGGCCGTGCCGCAACGTGAGCCAGGCCGAGGCGGGCGCCTACATCGCCGGCTACACGATCGGCAACGACTTCGGGCTCCACGACTTCCGCGACACCGACGCCGGCTCGATGCTGCGCGTGAAGGGCAGCGACACGCTGTGCCCGGTGGGACCGGCCCTGGTGACCGACTGGGACTTCCGCGGCAAGCGCATCCGCACCCTCGTCAACGGCGAGGTGCGCCAGGACGGCAGCACCGACGAGATGACGTGGGACATGCACTACCTCGTCGCCGATCTCGCCCGCACGATCACGCTCCTGCCGGGCGACGTGATCTTCTCCGGCACCCCGGCGTACAGCCGGCCGGTGCAACCGGGCGACGTCGTCACCGTCGAGGTCGAGGGCCTCGGCGCGCTCACCAACACCGTCGTCGCCGGCCCGACGCCGATCCGCGAGGACGTCGGCCACCAGCCCACCGAGAGCGAGGAGGTCGTCTCGACCGCCCTCGGCGGCGACTGGGAGTTCCGGGGCATCCGCCCGCCCCGCCGCTGATCACCCGCCGCTGATCACCCGCCGCTGATCACCCGCCGCTGACCGCGCGTGCACGTTGCGCACACGCACCGCTACTCTGCGCACCGTGCGGTGGAACCGTTGGACCCCTCGTCGACCCCCCGCGTCCCCGGAGCGCCCGCCGGAGCGGGTCGGGGTCCGCCTGATCGTCGCCGTCGCGTCGCTGACCGCCCTCGTCGCGCTCCCCGTGCCCGGGTCGGGCTCGCTGCCGGGTCCGCTGGGCACCGGCACGGCCGCTGCGGCACCGGGGGACCCGTCGGCCTACGTCGCGCTCCCCGCGCCGAGCCGCCTGCTCGACACCCGCGTCACCGGCACGGCCGTCGCCGCCGCCGGGAGCGTGCCGGTGCGCGTCACCGGCGCCCCCGGGCTGCCCGATCCGGCGACCACCAACGCCGTCGTGCTCAACGTCACCGTCGTCGGCCCGGCGCGGGTCGGTTTCTGGACGGTCTTCCCGACCGGTCTGCCGATGCCCACGGCCTCGAACCTCAACGTCGACGAGCGGTGGGCGTTGCTCGGCGACGCCCTGGCGATGCCGAACCTCGTCACCGTGCCCGTCGGACCGGACGGCACCGTCACCGTGTACAGCCAGAGCGGCGGTCATGTCGTGGTGGACATGCTCGGCTCGTACCAGACGAGCGGCGCCACCGCCGCAGGCCGGCTCCAGCCGCTCGCCCGCCCCGAGCGGATCTTCGACTCCCGCAACTTCCTCGTCGTGGCACCCGGATCGGTGACCGAGGTCCGGGTCCCCGCCGCGCTCGGCGCCGCCGGCGCGTCGGCCGCGGTGCTGAACGTCACCGTGATCGGGTCGGACGCCGGCTACTGGACGGTCTTCCCCGCGGGCACCACGCCCCCGCTGGCCGCCAACCTCAACTCGCTCTTCCTCGGCCACGTCTCGGCCAACCAGGCGATCGTGCCGCTCGACGCCGACGGCGACTTCTCCGTCTTCTCGCAGAGCGGCGGCCACCTCGTCATCGACGTCGTCGGCCTCGTCACCGGACCCACTGCGCCCGTGTCGACCGCCGGCCTGTTCGTGCCGCTCGCCGCACCGACCCGGTTCCTCGACACGCGGACCGCGGCGACCAACCCGCTCGGCCGCGCGCAGATGCCGTTGCCCGGCTGGAACGTCGAGGTCGGCGTGACCACCGATCCGGCGATCGGCCGCACCGACGTCGCGGCGCTCGCGATGAACGTCACCGCCACCGAGTCCCTCGCCGACGGGTACGTGTCGGTCACCCCGGCCGGCTCGAACGACCCCGCCGACAAGCGCCGCACCACCTCGTCGCTGAACCTCGTCCGGGCCGCGCAGACCCTGCCGAACCACACCACCGTGGCCGTGTCGGCGCGCGGCTTCGACGTGTTCACCCAGAAGGGCACGCACCTCATCGCCGACGTCGCCGGGTACTACCTGGGCACGCCGGTGGCGGCACCGTTCGGTCCGCCGGCCAACCAGCTCCCCACCCTCGCCGCCGGCTGCCTCGGCCACCCCGGCGCGCCGGTCGCGGCGGTGGTCACCGGTTCGGGCCCGGCCAACGTGGCCCGCGGCCAGCAGCGACTGCTCGACCTCGGCTTCTGGCTCGCGGGCGCCGACGGTTCCTTCGGCGTCACCACGCGGCAGGCCGTCATGGCGTTCCAGAAGTGGTCGGGTCTGCCGGCCTCCGGCAACCTCGACGAGGTCACCGCGGCTCGGCTCAACACCGTGCAGTGCCGACCGACCACGGGCGTGTCGGGCGACCTGTTCCTCGTCGACAAGGGCGACCAGCTGGGCTTCATCGTCCGCAACGGCCGCGCCGAGTGGGTGCTCAACGTGTCGACCGGCGGCGACTACGACTACACGTGGCGCGACAGCCGCGGCAACCTCATCCCGGACAAGGCAGTCACCCCGACCGGCACCCACCGCGTGTACCGCGTGCACGACGAACCGCGCTACGACGGGTCGCTCGGCGTGCTGTACCGACCGCGGTTCTTCGTCGGCGGCGTCGCGGTGCACGGCGCCCCGAGCGTGCCGAACTACCCCGCGTCCCA
>Ga0315904_10000892_pt1 | contig 47433 bp, 47 predicted proteins | sample LakEriMetagenome_6_FD_203529 | JGI IMG/M metagenome (GOLD analysis project Ga0315904, IMG submission 203529) | Freshwater fungal communities from buoy surface, Lake Erie, Ohio, United States - Buoy 12 MA120 | ecosystem: Environmental > Aquatic > Freshwater > Lake | place: USA: Lake Erie, Ohio...
GATCTGCGGTACGGCCACATCTAGAAAAGTTAAGTGCTGGCGATTGCGTTTTAGTTGCAGTTTCAGGTGGTGCAGATTCTTTAGCGCTAGCCGCTGCAGTCTTGGCAGAATCTAGAGAACCACTCATCAATGCGATCGCAGTAACAATCGATCACCAGTTACAGGCTGGCTCTGACCAACAGGCAGCAAAAGTTTCTCTTCAACTTCAAGAAATCGGTTACGCAGAAGTTATCTCGGAGAGAGTTACCGTTGATGAAAGTTCTGGAATTGAATCTGGTGCTCGGACGGCTCGCTATGCAGCACTCCATAGGATTGCTGAATCAAGAAATGCGCAACAGATTTACCTTGGACATACTCGAGACGATCAAGCCGAGACCGTACTTCTTGGATTAGCACGAGGCTCTGGTGCACGTTCACTTGCCGGGATGGCAACTGTCAATGGAATGATTATTCGTCCCATGCTTTCAATCACACGCGAACTCACTGAACAAGTGTGCAGTGAGTTAGGTTTAACAATCTGGAACGATCCACACAACGTTAATCAAGAGTTTTCGCGCGTTCGTGTTCGTACACAAGTGTTGCCACTTATGGAAGAAGCAATTGGTCCTGGAATTGCAGAGGCCCTGGCTCGCACCGCATCCTTATTGCGCGATGATGCCGATGCCCTCGATGCGATGGCCGATGCGGCGATCAGTGGACTCGATCTCGCCTCTCTCGATATTTCTCATCTGACCTCACTCTCCAAAGCGGTGCGCACACGGGTCATCCGCAGAGCGATCTACGCTCACGGTGCACCGAGCGGCTCGATTTCAGCCGACCATGTGGGCGCAGTTGAGGCGTTGGTCACCTCGTGGCACGGCCAGGGTGAAGTCAGCCTCCCAGGCGGTGTGAAGGTTGCTCGAATTTCGGGCAGACTTTCGCTCTACGCCCGTACCTAGCCATCGCGCTAGCCACCTTATGAAGGAGAGCCACACTGTGGATCTACAAGTAGTCGGTACTGATATCGAACGCGTTATCGCAACTCAAGAACAGATAGCGTCAAAGGTTGCAGAGTTAGCTGCGCGCGTTGATAAAGATTATGAAGGTAAAGACTTACTTCTTGTCGGAGTTCTTAAGGGTGCGGTTATGGCGATGGCAGATCTGACTCGTGCGATGCAACGTCATATTGAAATGGATTGGATGGCAGTTTCGTCCTACGGTTCAGGAACAAAATCCAGCGGAGTTGTTCGTATTCTCAAAGATCTTGATCGCGATATCACCGGACGAAATATTCTGATTGTCGAAGACATTGTCGATTCTGGGTTAACACTTTCTTGGTTGCGCGCAAACCTTGTCTCGCGCGGCGCTGGTTCAGTTGAGATTCTTACAATTCTTCGAAAGCCAGAAGCAGCGAAGGTTGAAGTCGATGTGAAGTATGTCGGCTTTGATATTCCTAAAGACTTCGTTGTGGGCTACGGATTAGATTTTGATGAAAAGTATCGCAACCTTTCCTTTATTGGTGTGCTTGCAAAGCACATGTACGAGTAAAAATGGCGAAATCACCAATGAGTAAAAAGACTCCTGGAGTTTTTAAAGCTAGCGGAAAAAAGAGTCCGCAGAATAAGAACTTGAAAAAATCGCAAGTCCCACAATCTCGCTTCCGCAGATTAATGCGTGGCCCTCTTTTTTGGATCATTGTGGCGATTGCGGCCGTTTCAATCTTTGGTCAAATCTCAGGTGCTGGAAATAGCTATGAGCAGATCAAAACATCTGAAGCGCTAGATGCAATCACAAAATCAGAGGTTAACTCCGCAACGCTTGTTGATAATTCACAGAAGATTCGTCTTGAACTTAAATCAGGGAAACTCATCAATGGTTCTTCAAAGGTTGAAGCTTCATATATCTTGCGCCAAGAGCCAACACTGGTTGACGCCCTCACTGGCAATCCACCTCCACAAGGGTGGAGCGTTGAAGTTGCTAAGCAATCACTCTTTGTAAGTTTCCTCTTCTCTTTCTTCCCATTCTTACTCATTGGTTTACTTTTCTTCTTCCTGATGAGTCAGGCTCAAGGTGGCAACAAGGTCTTCTCCTTTGGAAAATCACGCGCAAAACTGCAAGATAATGATGTTCCTCAAAATACCTTTGCAGATGTTGCCGGAGCCGATGAAGCAATCGCAGAACTAGAAGAGATCAAAGATTTCCTTGCAAATCCGGCGAAGTATGCGCTCTTGGGTGCAAAGATTCCTAAGGGTGTACTGCTCTATGGTCCTCCAGGAACAGGTAAAACTCTTCTTGCACGCGCAGTTGCTGGTGAAGCCAAAGTTCCTTTCTATTCGATCTCTGGTTCAGACTTTGTTGAAATGTTTGTTGGCGTTGGTGCATCACGAGTTCGCGATCTCTTTACGCAGGCAAAAGCAAATGCTCCAGCGATTGTCTTCGTTGATGAAATCGATGCTGTTGGACGCCAGCGTGGTGCTGGAATGGGTGGCGGCCACGACGAGCGTGAACAAACACTCAATCAATTACTTGTTGAGATGGATGGCTTTGAAGGCGATAGCCAAGTAATTCTCATTGCTGCAACTAACCGCCCAGATGTTCTTGATCCGGCACTCTTGCGACCAGGTCGCTTTGATCGACAGATTCCAGTTGATCGACCAGACCTTAAAGGCCGCGAAGATATTCTTAAGGTGCATGCCAAGAATAAACCGATCTCTGACGAGGTTGATCTAAAAGGATTTGCTCGTCGCACACCTGGCTTTACCGGTGCTGATCTTGCTAACGTGCTCAATGAAGCAGCGTTACTGACTGCGCGTGAAGGTGAAAAGGTAATTCTTAATCACCACCTCGATGAGGCGATAGATCGCGTCATGGCTGGGCCACAACGTAAATCTCGTTTGATGTCTGAAGAAGAACGCCGCGTCACTGCTTATCACGAAGCTGGTCACGCACTTGTTGCGCGCGCACTTCCGCATACTGATCCTGTTCACAAGATAACGATTATGCCGCGCGGTCGTGCCCTCGGGTACACCATGATTTTGCCTGATGATGACAAGTACTCAACAACGCGTAATCAACTTCTAGATCAATTGGCGTATTCACTTGGCGGTCGTGCAGCTGAAGAGTTGATTTTCCATGATCCATCTACGGGCGCCTCTAACGACATCGAGAAAGCAACCGCACTTGCTCGCGCTATGGTCACCCAATATGGAATGACTGAAGCTATCGGCGCTATCAAACTCGGAAGTGATAGCTCTGCACCATTTATGGGGCGCGACTACGGACATTCACGCGATTACTCTGAAAGTATCGCTGCAGTAATTGATAGTGAAATTCGCTCACTGATTGAAAACGCACACCAGGAAGCATTTGATATTTTGGTAGCAAATAGATCAATTCTTGATCAGATGGTGCTCGAACTTCTTGAACGCGAAACACTCAATAAGGAAGAGATTGAAGTGATCTTTGCACGTGTGGCATCGTGGCCACGACGTCCAGCATGGACCGGATCCATTCACCGAGTGCCAAGTACACAAGCCCCCGTTGCGATTCCTGCTAAGAAAGTTGTAGAAGAAGTTGCACCTGCCACCAAGAAGTCTGCACGAAAGAAGAAGGCGACAGAAGAGTGAGTGAAATTTCAGCAGTTTCATTTGGGCCTGATGACGGTCGCGCACGTGGGCCGTATGACAAGGCGCGCGCAGAAGCTGCTGTACGCGAATTACTGATTGCAATTGGGGAAGACCCTGATCGTGAAGGTCTCAAAGAGACACCGGCACGAGTTGCTCGGGCTTATGAAGAGAACTTTGCCGGACTCTGGCAAGCACCAGAAGATGTGCTCACAACGACTTTTGATATTGGCCATGAAGAGTTAGTAATCATTCGCGATATTGAAGTCTTCTCGCAATGCGAGCATCACCTGACTCCTTTTCACGGAGTTGCTCATGTGGGTTACATTCCTAGAGGCAAAATCACGGGATTATCAAAGGTAGCGCGCTTAGTTGATCTCTATGCCAAACGTCCCCAAGTGCAAGAGCGTCTGACAACACAAATCGCTGATGCGATGGTCAAAATTTTGAATCCACTCGGTGTCATTGTCATTATTGATTGTGAGCACCTCTGTATGTCTATGCGCGGGGTTAAAAAGTCTCAAGCACGCACGACAACGAGCGCGGTTCGTGGTGCTCTGCGTGATGCAACAACTCGTGCTGAAGCAATCAGCTTGATTACCAATCGCTAACTGGGTTTCACTCTATGTTAGTCATGGGAATTCTTAACGTCACACCTGATTCATTCTCAGATGGTGGCCAATTCGATTCTTCTGCTGCGGCAATTACCCGTGGCCTTGAGATGGTCGCTGAAGGTGCAGACATTATTGATATTGGCGGAGAATCCACTCGGCCAGGTGCACAGCGAACCTCACAAGAGCAAGAACTTGAAAGAACTATTCCCGTCGTTAAGGCTTTAGCTGAGCAAGGTGTGGTTGTTTCAATCGACACAATGCGAGCAGAAGTTGCGCGGGCGGCTGTAGAGGCCGGTGCTACATACATCAATGATGTGAGTGGTGGAATTGCGGATGCAGAGATGCATCGCACCGCTGCACAGCTAGGCGTTAACTATATTTTGATGCACTGGCGTGGGCATTCTCTCGACATGAATACGAAGGCTACCTATAGCGATGTTGTGGCAGAGGTAAAGGCGGAGTTATCTCTGCAAATCGAAAAAGCTCTCGCTGCTGGAATCACACCTGAGAAGTTATTTATTGATCCAGGACTTGGTTTTGCTAAAGATGCCGACCATAACTGGGAGTTGCTTAAGTGCATCGACGAAATCGTAGACCTGGGATACCCAGTGCTGATTGGCGCATCGCGCAAGCGGTTCTTAGGGGGAGATTCACCACTAGAACGCGATGAAGCAACGCTAGATGTAACTAAAGGACTTATTGGAAAAGGGATTTGGGGCGTTAGAGTTCATGTCGTGGCTGCACATAAAAAGGTAATTTCTCATGTCTGATCAGATCAGCATTCTTGGGATCAAGGCATTTGGCTATCACGGTGTCTTGCCACATGAAGCAGTTGAGGGACAAGAATTCATTGTTGATCTGCTCATTACGCTGGATTTGCAAGCGGCATCCCGCTCAGATGATCTTGCAGATACTGTTAATTACGCCGAGCTAGCTCAGATTGTTCATGAAAACATTGTGGGCGAACGAGTTCAGTTAATTGAAAGACTAGCTGGTCGAATCGCAGATGAGATTAAGGGCGCATATCAGCAGATCACAGCTGTGAGTGTGACCGTTCATAAACCTCATGCACCGGTCACTTTGGATTTCAACGATATATCGGTGACAATTTCACGATGAAGGCAGTGATTGCACTCGGTGCCAACATTGGTAATCCGCAGGAGAATATCGATCTTGCAATCACTCTGTTGCGCGAGGCGACAGATATTCAGGCGATTTCATCGATGTATACAACAGCACCTGTTGGTGGCCCAGAACAACCTGATTACATTAATGCTGTTGCTATTGCAGAAAGTGACTTACCTGCCACAGATTTTCTCAACATGCTTCACGGAATCGAGAAAGCGTTAGGACGAGAGCGATCTATTCATTGGGGTCCGCGAACGATCGATCTAGATTTGATTCAGTACGGATCCATCCTTAGCGCCAGCCAAGAGTTATACCTGCCCCACCCACGTGCACATGAGCGGCGCTTTGTGCTTGAGCCCTGGCTTGAGATAGATCCCGATGCGCATTTATTAACGCATGGCCGAGTTGATGGGCTGCTCTCTGCGCTTTTGGAGAGTGAGCGATAAGGCTCTAAACTAGTGTTAATTGTCGAGCCCGGTACCTGAAAGGACTGGAGCCATGAAGATAGTTACATCTGCATCAGATCTTCCTCAAGGCTGCGCATTTGTTCCCACGATGGGTGCGCTCCATAGCGGCCATCAATCACTCTTTGCACTCGCAGCGAAAAAGAGTCAGTCAGTTCTGGCATCGATATTTGTTAATCCACTTCAATTTGAAAATTCTGATGACTTGGCAAAATATCCGCGTACTCCAGAACGCGATGCGCAGTTGGCCGAGGAATCTGGAGTTACGCATCTCTGGTTACCCCAACATGAAGAGATTTATCCGCCAGGATTTACCAAGCTCAGTGCTGGCCCGTTGGGTCAAATGTATGAAGGTGCTTCGCGGCCAGGACATTTTGATGGTGTGGTCACTGTCGTCAGCAGATTATTCGAACTAGCTCGTCCACGTTACGCAATTTTTGGAGAGAAGGATTTTCAACAGCTATCACTGATCAGAAAGTTAAAAAGTGAAGTTGAGATTATTGGCGCTCCGACAATTCGGGAGAGCGATGGACTAGCTCTTTCATCACGCAACGCACGATTAGATTCAGATGCGCGAGCACGCGCAACTGTGATTGCACGAGCACTCTATGCAGCAGTTGCTGCCCCCGATCATGGCTCTGCTCGCTTGGCCATGAGAGAAATAATCAGTACTGAGCCAGCTTTCACTCTTGATTATGCCCACGTCATTGATGAAGAGAATTTTTCAGATGCCACTAAAGCAACGGTACATGCGCGTGCGATCATCGCTGGGTGGCTAAATGGCATACGTTTGATCGATAATATGGCTATGAAACCTCGAGGCCAGCGATGAGATTGTTAGCACCGCCTCCGGGATGGAGCGCGCAGGCAGATGTCATTGTCGTAGGTTCAGGAATCGCAGGACTCACCACTGCATTACAGGTACGAACATTTGGTCTCTCAGTTCTCCTTGTAACAAAGGCGAAGGTAGATGAGGGTTCAACTAAGTGGGCACAAGGTGGAATTGCTGCAGCGTTAGGTGAAGGGGATTCACCACTTGCTCATGAGAAAGACACATTGGTTGCTGGTGCCGGACTCTGTGACACTGAAGCTGTTCGTGTCTTAGTAACTGAAGGTCCTGCAGCAGTTCACACATTGATTGCACGCGGTGCAACCTTTGATCGCGAAGCAAGCGGAGAGATGTCACTCACGCGCGAAGGTGGCCATCTTCGTAATCGAATTATTCATGCTGGCGGAGATGCAACGGGTGCTGAAGTAGAGCGCGCATTAATTGCAGCGGTCAATAGTGATCCAAAAATTGAATTGATCGAGCACGCACTTGTACTGGATGCACTTAAAGACAACACCGGTGCAGTCTGTGGTGTGACGCTGCACGTGATTGGAGCCGGAAGTCGCGATGGTGTGGGACAAGCTCGTGCGCGCGCCGTAGTTCTTGCAACAGGTGGGCTAGGACAAGTATTTGCTCAAACAACGAATCCATCTGTCTCAACGGGAGATGGTGTTGCACTCGCACTTCGCGCCGGAGCTGCCGTTGCCGATGTGGAGTTCATTCAATTTCATCCGACCGTTCTCTGGTTGGGAGAAAATTCTGAAGGACAGCAGCCTTTGATAAGTGAGGCTGTACGCGGTGAAGGTGCATATCTACTTGATCACCAAGGAAATAGATTTATGAAAGAGATTCATCCACTTGCAGAACTTGCTCCACGAGATGTTGTCGCTATCGCAATTATGAATACGATGGTGAAATCAGGAAAGCCACATCTCTGGTTGGATGTTCGCCACCTTGATGGATTTGAAAAAAGATTTCCCACCATCTTCGCTTCCTGTATCGCTCACGGAATCGATCCATTGAAGGATTTGATTCCTATAGCCCCCGCATCTCACTATGCATCCGGTGGTGTCCGAGTAGATCTCAACGGACGAACCTCCGTTAAGGGGCTCTATGCATGCGGTGAGACAGCATGTTCTGGGGTGCACGGTGCTAATCGACTTGCCTCCAACTCACTATTAGAAGGCCTTGTGTTTAGTACACGAATTGCAAGTGATATTGCGGCAACACTGCCCGAGATCACAGAGCCTGTTTCCAATACATCACAAGAGTTACTTCTTGATCCAGCAGCACGTCACGCTCTACAAGTAAGTATGAGCCAAGGAGCGGGCGTACTTCGATCATCAGATTCACTTGTTGCAACAAACTCGGATCTCACAAGAATTGGAGATCGCACCAGTACTACACCATGTGTTGAAGCATGGGAGACAACAAATCTATTTCAGTTGGCGCAAGCAATTCTCAAAGCCGCACTCATTAGACAAGAAACCCGCGGTTCGCATTGGCGTGCAGATTTTCCAAATACCAGTGATGCGTGGCGAAAGCGAATTATTCAAACCATAGATAGCCAAGGACAGTGGCATACCGAATATCAGGAGGTGAAGTAATGGTCGATATAGATTTGATTCGTAGAGCACTCGCTGAAGATCTAGCAGGTGGTACAGATATCACTTCCGTTGCAACTGTTTCGGGCAACGAGAATGTAGTTGCAGATTTCACCGCCCGCAAAAGTGGAGTTATTGCCGGAATTGATATGGCGATGGCAACTCTGCGAGAAGTTGGTCTGACCGATATCTCACAACAATTAAAAGATGGAGATCGCGTCGAAGCCGGAGCAGTGCTCTTGACTGTCCGTGGCGATACACGCGCAATTTTATTAGCTGAGCGGACAGCGTTGAATTTCCTAGGTCACCTTGGCGGAATCGCAACGCTGACTAACCGTTGGGTGCAAGAAGTTACTGGTACAAAGACTCTTATTCGCGATACCCGGAAAACAACTCCGGGGATGCGTCTTCTTGAAAAGGCAGCAGTTGTTGCGGGCGGGGGAAGTAATCACAGACTCTCCCTGAGCGATGCAGCGCTCATTAAAGATAATCACATTGCTGCAGCAGGCGGTGTGGTTCAAGCATTTTCAAAGGTACGCAGCGCCTTCCCTGATGCATTTATTGAGATTGAAGTTGACTCGATAAGCCAACTTGAAGAAGTTGCCGCCCAATCTCCCGATTTAGTTCTTCTCGACAATATGAGCCCCGAAGAGTGCGCACGCGCTGTCGCATTTGTCGCTGGCCGATTTAAGTTAGAAGCATCTGGTGGAATAACGCTAGAGAACGCTCACGCGTATGCAGAAAGTGGTGTGGACTATTTAGCAATCGGAGCACTGACACATTCAGCACCAGTGCTTGATATTGGACTTGATCTACGTCTTGAAACTCGAACGGAGAAATAATGCTACTCACTATCGATGTCGGAAATACAAATACCGTCCTAGGCCTCTTTGATGGAGAAGATCTCGTCAAGTCCTGGCGAGTAAAGACTGATCCACGATCAACATCGGATGAGATGTCATTGCAGATTAACGCACTGGTCAGTGGATATACAGTGACCGGTTTATCAATTTGTTCGACTGTTCCAGCAACTCTGCGCGAGCTACGTACGATGATCGCATCGTATTACTCAGATATCGCAACAACCATCGTTGAACCTGGAACGAAAACAGGAGTTCCACTTTTAGTTGATAACCCAAAAGAAATTGGCGCTGATCGCATCGTCAATACATTGGCAGCACACACCCTGTTTGGCGGACCAGCAATTGTCGTTGATTTTGGTACATCGACAAATCTTGATGTTGTCTCGCCTAAGGGTGAATTCCTTGGTGGCGCACTTGCTCCAGGTATCGAGATTTCAGTTGATGCACTGGCATCGCGAGCTGCGCAATTGCGCAAAGTCGAACTGATTCGGCCAAAAAATGCCATCGGCAAGAACACTGTTGAAGCCCTGCAATCAGGAACGATTTTTGGTTTTGCAGGCCAGGTAGATGGCCTTGTAGAAAAGATCACTGCCGAATTGGCCCTCAGTTATGACCAAGCCCCAACTGTGATTGCAACTGGAGGATTAGCTCCACTGGTCATTGATGTCAGCATCACAATTGATGAATATGAGCCTGATTTAACCCTTATTGGATTGCGCCTCATTCACGAGAAAAATCTCTAATAGGTAGACTGCAACCCTTATGAGTACAGAGCCGCAAGTACCTGCTGAGGATGATCTTCCTGAACAGTTACGCATTCGTCGCGAGAAGCGTGTCAACCTTATTGACCGTGGGATCGAGCCATATCCAGTTAGGGTTCCTCGCACGCATTCACTTGCAGCCGTTCGTGAAAAATACAAAGATTTAGAGACCGATACTGCAACAGGTGACCAAGCATCACTTGTAGGCCGAATTATTTTTAAGCGCGATACTGGAAAACTATGTTTTGCCACTCTTCGCGAAGGTGATGGCACTGAAATTCAGGCGATGTTATCGCTGGATAAAGTTGGTCAAGAGCAGCTCGATGCCTGGAAGAGTGATGTAGATCTGGGCGACATCGTTAGCGTCACAGGTGAAATCATTACCTCTAAGCGCGGTGAGCTTTCGCTCCTTGCAAATACATGGGCGATGGCTTCCAAGTCATTGCGTCCGCTACCTAACGACCATAAGCCGATGTCAGAAGAGACTCGTGTTCGTATGCGTTATGTTGATTTAATTGTTCGCCCTGAAGCACGAACTGTTGCGCGCCTTCGCCCTCAGGTCATGCGTTCACTGCGTGAGACTTTCACCAGCCAAGAATTTATTGAAGTTGAAACGCCTATGTTGCAGGTGATGCACGGTGGCGCTGCCGCCCGTCCATTTAAGACTTTTTCGAATGCCTATGACATTGACCTTTTCTTGCGCATTGCACCAGAACTTTTCCTCAAGCGCTGTGTAGCTGGGGGACTTGAGCGAGTCTTTGAAATTAACCGCAACTTCCGTAATGAAGGCGCTGACTCTTCTCACTCGCCAGAATTTGCGATGATTGAGACATATCAAGCATTTGGTGATTGGCGCACAATCGCCGATCTCACTCGTTCACTTATTCAAAATGCGGCAAAGGCGGTCTCCGGATCACACGTAGTCACACATATGAACGGACGCGAGGCAGATCTTGGTGGGCAGTGGAAGGAGATCTCTCTCTATGACGCGATCTCAGAAGGCGTTGGCGAGACTGTCACAGCGCTCACACCTATTGCAGAGCTCAAGAAATATGCGACAAAGCTAGGGATGAAGATCGATCCAAAGTGGGTTACCGGAAAGCTAGCCGAAGAGATATTTGAGCATGTTGCACAAGATAAATTGATCGAGCCAACTTTTGTCATGGGCTATCCAGTAGATACATCGCCTCTTGTTCGCGCACATCGTGAGATTCCAGGAGTTGTTGAAAAGTGGGATCTCTACGTTGATGGCTTTGAGTTAGCAACTGGATATTCAGAGCTGGTTGATCCTGTCATCCAACGCGAAAGACTGATCGAGCAGGCAGAACTTGGTGCAAAGGGTGATCTTGAAGCGATGCAACTTGATGAAGATTTCTTGCGTGCAATGGAGTTCGGAATGCCGCCGATGGGTGGAATGGGAATGGGTGTTGATCGCTTATTGATGGCGCTCACAGGACTTGGAATTCGCGAAACTATATTGTTCCCATTGGTAAAGCCTGAGACTGATTAATGGCTATTGAAATTCGTCCAGCACGTACCCAAGATATTCCGGGGATTCGCGCACTCATTGATACCTACACGCTAGGTGGTCGTCTTCTCAATAAAGAGACTGTCATGCTCTATGAGGATGTTCAAGAATTTACCGTTGCTGTTGATGGCAATGAAGTTGTTGGTTGTGGAGCTCTTCACGTTCTGTGGGAAGATCTTGCCGAAGTTCGCACCGTGGCAGTAGTTGATAATCTCAAAGGACAAGGTGTAGGTCATCAAATTCTTGAGGCAATTATTAATCGCGCTCGAACAGTTGGTGTCTCGCGAGTTTTCTGCCTCACCTTTGAGACAGCTTTTTTTGCTCGCCACGGGTTTGAGGAAATCCATGGCACCCCAGTTGCTCCCGATGTTTATACCGAGCTCCTGCGCTCCTATGACACCGGAGTCGCTGAGTTCCTGGATCTGGAATCTGTTAAACCCAATACCTTGGGCAATACCCGCATGCTTAAAGTCCTCTAAAAGGCGCTTGGGAGCCCTAGATATCGCACTAGATCTAGCCATTTTCAGGGAATAAGAGCGCCAGATCTGGGGTTCTAACCCATACACACCTTTCGCCTCGCGCCAGCGCTGGGCGAAGTTATAGGCTAGCGATACGGCAGTTAATTCACGGAAACGAGGTCTACCGATGTTTGAGCGCTTTACAGATCGAGCCCGACGCGTAGTTGTCTTGGCTCAAGAAGAAGCACGCATGCTCAATCACAACTACATCGGCACAGAGCACATCTTGCTCGGCCTCATCCATGAAGGCGAAGGCGTTGCCGCAAAAGGTCTTGAATCACTCGGTATCTCACTCGAAGCTGTGCGCGCCCAGGTCGAAGAAATCATCGGTCAAGGACAGCAGGCTCCATCAGGACATATCCCATTTACTCCACGTGCTAAGAAAGTTCTCGAACTCTCACTCCGTGAAGCACTTCAACTTGGACACAACTACATCGGTACAGAGCACATCTTGCTCGGCCTTATCCGTGAAGGTGAAGGCGTTGCTGCTCAAGTGTTGGTCAAACTTGGCGCAGATCTCAACCGTGTTCGCCAACAAGTTATTCAACTTCTCTCTGGTTACCAAGGAAAAGAGACAGTCGTACAAGGCGGACCAGCTGAAGGAACACCATCGACTTCTCTCGTGCTTGATCAATTTGGTCGCAATCTCACCGCAGCTGCACGCGAAGGAAAGCTTGACCCAGTAATCGGTCGCGACAATGAAATTGAACGTGTCATGCAGATTCTTTCTCGCCGCACAAAGAACAACCCAGTCCTTATTGGTGAACCTGGTGTTGGAAAGACTGCAGTTGTGGAAGGGTTAGCCCAAGCAATTGCAAAAAATGATGTCCCTGAAACAATTAAAGATAAGCAACTTTATTCACTTGATTTAGGTGCACTCGTTGCCGGCTCTCGCTATCGCGGTGACTTTGAAGAGCGCTTGAAGAAGGTCCTTAAAGAGATCAAAACACGCGGTGACATCATTCTCTTTATCGATGAAATTCACACACTCGTTGGCGCTGGCGCTGCAGAAGGTGCGATCGATGCTGCCAGCATCTTGAAGCCGATGCTTGCTCGCGGTGAGTTACAGACCATTGGTGCAACAACTCTTGATGAGTATCGCAAGCATGTCGAAAAGGATGCTGCACTTGAGCGTCGCTTCCAACCAATTCAGGTCAAAGAGCCATCTGTTGCTCACACCATTGAAATTCTTAAAGGTCTCCGCGATCGCTATGAAACTCACCACCGCGTCTCGATAACAGATGGTGCGCTAGCGGCAGCAGCAAATATGGCAGACCGTTATGTTTCAGATCGCTTCTTGCCAGATAAGGCGATTGATCTCATTGATGAGGCAGGATCACGTCTTCGCATTAAGCGAATGACAGCACCTGTCGAACTTCGCGAGTTCGATGAGAAAATCTCTGCTGCTCGTAAGGCGAAAGAATCTGCAATTGATGGACAAGATTTTGAAGGAGCTGCCGCCCTTCGCGATAAAGAGAAATCACTTATCGAAGAGCGCAGCGCTGCTGAAAAGAATTGGAAAGCAACAGATCTCGATAAGGTGACTGAGGTTGATGAAGAACTCATCGCTCAGGTTCTTTCGGCATCGACTGGTATTCCAGTCTTTAAGTTAACTGAGGAAGAGACAGCTCGTCTTCTCCGAATGGAAGATGAGCTTCACCGTCGCGTGATCGGACAAGATCAAGCGATCAAGGCTCTCTCACAGGCTATTCGCCGTACTCGTGCTGGTCTCAAAGATCCAAAGCGCCCTGGTGGCTCATTTATCTTTGCTGGCCCATCAGGAGTCGGAAAGACTGAGCTCTCTCGCACCCTTGCATCATTCCTCTTTGGTGATGAGAGCGCGCTCATTCAGCTTGATATGTCTGAATATTCAGAGCGTCACACCGCTTCCCGCCTCTTTGGTGCACCTCCAGGGTATGTCGGCTATGACGAAGGTGGACAGCTCACTGAAAAGGTACGCCGTCGCCCATTCTCAGTTGTTCTCTTTGATGAGGTCGAAAAGGCGCACCCAGATATCTTTAACTCACTTCTTCAAGTATTAGAAGATGGTCGCTTAACCGATTCACAAGGTCGCACAGTTGACTTTAAAAATACTGTCATCATCATGACAACAAACCTCGGAACGCGCGATATCTCAAAGGGTGCCGGCTTAGGTTTTGCTAACTCTGATGACGATCTCACAAATTACGAGCGGATGAAGGCAAAGGTTAGTGATGAATTGAAATCACACTTCCGCCCAGAATTCCTCAACCGTATCGATGATGTCATTGTCTTCCACCAGCTCACCAAAGAGCAGATCATCTCAATCGTTGATCTTATGGTTGCAAATCTTGATGAGCGACTTAAGGTTAAAGATATGGGAATCGAACTCACACAAGGCGCTAAGGATCTCTTAGCTGCACGTGGATACGATCCGATGCTTGGTGCGCGTCCATTGCGTCGCACAATTCAGCGCGAAATTGAAGATCCGCTATCTGAGCGAATTCTCTTTAGCGAACTTAAGGCAGGCGAGATCATTGTTGTTGATGTTGATGGAGACGGACCGGATGCAACATTTACATTCACTGGTGCGCCTAAAGCAACGTTGCCTGACTCACCCGAAGATCTTGCCGAAGCACCTACTGCTTAACTAGCACGTCGCTTCTGCGCACTCTGAGTTACTGCCTTTTTGCGTCGCGTCTTGGCGGATGCAATAACTTTCCTCTGGTTTTTCTGCGCCTTTGCGCGCTCTTGCAAAATCCGTGCAGGAATTGGAACTTCTGGAATTACTAGCTCGCTGATATCCATAACCCCACCTTGCACTAGGACGCAGGTTTAACGGGGATTTCTTCTCTGTGGCTTGGGTGAATAGTGGGGTAAATTTTCTTGAGCTAAGGAATTTTCTTGCCCGGATTAAGAATTCCTTTGGGGTCAAAGGCTTTCTTAATTGCTCTCTGTAGCTCAATAACGGCAGGAGAGAGTTCAGCGGCGGCAAAACCCTGCTTGATCGAGCCGATTCCGTGTTCTCCGGATGCGGTTCCGCCCAGTGATTGCGCGATTTCAACTATCTCGCCGAAGGCTGCAATTGCCCGCTCTTGCGCCTTGAGGTCGCCGTGATCGTGAACGATTGTGGGGTGCATATTTCCATCACCGGCATGGCCGAAGATTCCAATGGTCAAGTCATACTTTGTGGAGAGCGCTTCAACTCGTTCAACTAGCTCAGCGATCTTTGAAATGGGAACTGCCACATCGTCAAGGAGCGTTGCCCCAAGTCGCTCTAGGGCTGGATATGCGAGTTTGCGAACGCGGATAAATTCAACGGCATCGGCGGCATCAGTTGAGGCTGCGCCATCAATCATCTCAAAGCTTTCACAGAGCTTAAGAACTTCATCTGCGCGATCTTGATCTTCATCTAACTGCATTAAGAGAACAGATCCGGCAATCTCAAATCCCAGCGGATGCCACGACTCAACTGCTTTAAGAGTTGTCTGATCGATAATTTCTAACATTGATGGCTTAAATTTCAAAAGAGCGGCTGCAGCTGCTGCTGCGCTCTTGATATGTGGAAAGGTTGCAATAATTGTTGCTGGCGTATCAGGGCGAACAGCTAAACCAACAACAATTTCGGTAATGATTCCTAACGTTCCTTCAGAGCCAATCATTAAGCGAGTCAGATCTAAAGTGGTAACAGCTTTCTTTGTTGCACTCCCCAAGTGAATAATCTGACCATCTGCCATCACAACGGTGAGTGCGCGAACGTGAGCTGATGTGACGCCGTATTTAACGCAACACATTCCGCCAGCATTAGTTGCGGCATTTCCACCAATAGTCGACCAATCGCGGCTGGCAGGATCGGGAAGATAAGCCAGCCCCTTAAGTTCTGCCGCCTTATCTAAATCAAGATTGACAACCCCTGCTTGAACTCGGGCAATCATATTTGTCTCATCAATCTCGATGATTGAGTTCATCTTCTCAAGGGAGATAACAAGGGAAGAAGATGTTGCATTTGCACCACCAGAAAGTCCGCTACCGGCACCGCGTGCAACTACTGGGATGTTATGGGTATTGGCATATGCCACCGCACGCGAAACTTCTTCCGTTGATTTAGCAAGGAGAACAAGGGCTGCCGGTTGATGTGCTGCAAAGGGTGCCTGATCTTTTGAATATGTCGCGGTGATCTCGGGATCGCTAATAAGTGAGGCGTTATCGCCGAGAGCTGCTCTGAGTCCGCTGAGGTGATCCATTGCAGAATTTTACCCTTACTTCAGCGTTGGGGGAGCGAGAATCGTTGCCCTGGAATTGATACAACTAAGCCATCCTCTAAGAGTGTCAGCAGCGCTTTTTCTACCTGCGAGGGAACATCCCAGAGCAAGTTAATCTCTTTCTTGCTCAGCGCAGAGTTTTCACGTAACGCTTGAACAATCACACCTCGACATTGTCGATCGGTTCCATGCCACGTTTGAGTGCGCTTTGGCTGATCTGATAATGGAAAATCAAGACTCCGCCACTTACATTGATCAGCCAACGGACAGAGACCACACTTTGGTTTCTTAGCGGTGCAGATAACTGCGCCGAGTTCCATTGTTGCAGCTGCCCAGATTGCGGCACTTTTTTCTGGGATTAACTTCTCTCGTTCAACACGTTCTGATTTTGTCGGTGCAGCCTTAGGAGTTTCGACACCATCGATCACGCGAGAAAAGAGTCGCCTGATATTGATATCAAGAACAAGTGATCGACCACCAAAGGCAAATGCAATTAAGGCCGCACTTGTATATTCGCCAACGCCTGGAAGTTTTCGTAACTCAATCTCTGATGATGGAACCACACCATCATGTTGGGTAGCAATAACTTTGGCACATTCATGTAATCGGAGTGCACGTCGCGGATAGCCAAGCCGCCCCCACGCTGTAATTACTTCGGCAGGTGTAGCTTGGGCAAGAGATGCCGCCGTTGGCCAACGCTTCATCCAGTGGATGTAGATGGGTAGAACGCGCGCAACAGGAGTCTGCTGCAACATAATCTCGCTTACGAGCACGCCCCAAGGATCTGAACCACGCCACGGAAGATCGCGTTTATTCTCTTTATACCAAGCTAATACTGGTTGATGAAGAGATTTCATTCGCCAGAGATCGCTACCCTCTTTAGGCCTTGATCAAGTCGAGAGATTTCGATGATCTCCATGCCATCAATTTTTACATCGCTCCCTGATGGAACAAGCGCTTTCTTAAATCCAAGTCGATATGCCTCAGCTAATCTGCGTGAAACACCACTTACTTTACGGATCTCACCGGCCAATCCCACTTCACCGATAGCAACCAGATCAGGCGGGAGCGCTAGGCCCTTCGCAGCAGATGCAACGGCGAGAGCAAGTGCTAAATCTGCAGCCGGCTCTGACATTTTCATGCCGCCAACAGTTGCGGCATATACATCTCGACCACCGACTCGGACGCCTGCACGCAATTCAAGAACAGCTAAAGTCATTGAGGTACGGGCTGAATCAAGACCGCTTGTTACGCGACGTGCATTTCCGAAATCACTTTCACGGCTAGCACTGACCAGCGCTTGGATTTCTGCAAGCAAGGGACGCCGGCCTTCTAGTGTGACCGTGACGCATGTTCCAGGAACTGGTTCGGTATGGCGTGAGGTAAAGAGCCCCGTTGGATCAATAACTGATTCGATACCTGTATCACTTAAATCAAAGCAACCCACTTCATCACTTGCCCCAAAGCGATTCTTAATTGCCCTGATAAGTCTGAGTCGTGAATGGCGCTCTCCTTCAAATTGCAGAACAACATCAACGATATGTTCAAGAAGTCGCGGTCCTGCAATCGATCCATCTTTAGTGACATGTCCAACTAGTAGCAAAGTGATATCGCGATCTTTACAGATACGAATAAGCGCTCCAGCAACTTCGCGCACTTGTGTCACACCACCCGGTGCACCATCTGCGGCAGAGCTTCCAATTGTTTGCACGCTATCGATTATGACAAGTGCGGGTTTGACTGCATCGATGTGAGCAATGACTGCTCCAAGATCTGTCTCGGATGCAAGAAAGAGTTGTGGATCTACAGCGTTGATACGTTCTGCACGAAGGCGAACCTGTGATGCCGATTCTTCACCACTAATGTAGAGCGCACTCATTCCCTTTGCTGCAGTCTGAGCTGCGACAGAGAGAAGAAGAGTTGATTTTCCAACGCCCGGTTCGCCGGCTAATAAAATTGCAGCGCCTGGAACAAGGCCACCACCTAATACGCGATCGAGTTCACTCACTCCGGTTTCGCGAGCACGCGCTGAACTGAGGTCAACATCGCCGATAGGAGTTGCTGCATGCGAGACGGTTCCGGCAACGAGTGAAAGTTTCTTCGGGGCGGCGACTTCTTCAACGCATCCCCACGCCTGGCATTCACCGCAACGGCCTACCCATTTTTGGGATGTCCAGCCGCATTCAGTACAGCGGAATGGATCTTTCTCGACCTTTGCCATGAGGTGAGCCTAAGGCAAAGGTATGACTAGCGCCTTACTTGCCGGCTTGAAGTGTTGCTGGGTGCTGGATAACAAAGAGTGGAAGGCTGCGCGCCTGCGCATCTTTAATTCCGGCCATGCGTGCATCACAGTGGCCAGCCAAAATTTCATAGGCTGCATCACCCATCAAGGCTTTGAGTTCGGCGCGGTTAGAAATATAGACAGGTTCACGTCCGATATGCGCTTCGGTATTGCTTGTGCAGTACCAATCAAAATCATCGCCACCATCGCCCCAACCAAGGCGCTCGTACTCGCCGATGACAGTAACTGAGTATTCGCGCTCGCCAACTTCGCGTTCTTCAAAGCTGCGACGAAGTGGAAGTTGCCAGCAGACATCTGGTTTAGTTTCTACAAAGTGTTTATTCTCTTTTTCGGCGAGGTGATGGAGAACGCAACCGAATGACCCAGTAAATCCTGGCGCTTCATAACCTTTTCGGTTAAGAAAAATACAAGCATCGTTTACTGTGCGCGTCTTGCGCTCTTTATCTTCATCTAAATCTGTGATGCGAAGTAGGCCGCCAGGCTTTTTCGGACGCGCTTCTTCGTAAAATTGCCACATCTGTGGAGTGAGGTAAGCAGCTGCAGCTTGTACGCGCTTCTCATCATCTTCATCTGAGTACATCGCACCTTCGGTGCAACAGCCATCGTTCGGGCGGTCTTTGAAGACACCCTGACAGCCATCGCCATAGATGCAGGTCCAATTGGATGTGAGCCAGGTGAGGTCACATTTGAAGATTCCCAATTCGTCGTTGGGATCGGCGAATTCGACCCAGTCGCGGGCAAAACCTGGTTTAACTTCGGACATAGGTGCAGAGCCTACGCGTACTCTTTCGCTATGGCTAATCAGAAGAAGGTTGCAATTATTGGGGCTGGGGTTATGGGAGAGGCGTTAATCGCCGCCCTCGTCTTGGCAGGAGTTGCACCAGCGATGATTGCGATCGTTGAAAAGCGAAGAGAGCGCGTTGCTGAATTAACCGCTCGATATGGTGTGAATTCACAACCCCTTGATGAAGCCGTCTCCACAAACGATGTAATTCTTCTCGTCGTAAAGCCACAAGACCTGCAGGCACTTCTTCAGGAAATTGCACCAACTATCAATAAGAGCGCGTTACTCCTTAGCTTTGCCGCAGGAAAGCGGATTGATTTCATCGCTGGCCACCTTGGTACGGGTAATCCAATTGTTCGCATCATGCCTAATACGCCGGCGCTGATCGGGCTTGGCGCAGCAGGATATTCATGTGGAGCAGGAGTATCTGCCGAAGAGAGAAACTTTGTCTCATCTCTTCTGAGCGCCGCCGGCAAAGCGATAGAAATAGATGAGTCACTCCAGAGCGCAGTTACTGCAACGAGTGGGTCTGGGCCGGCGTATTTCTTTGCATTTGTAGAAGCGATGATTGATGGCGCGGTTGCACTTGGCCTTAGTCGAGACGATGCAACAACGCTGACTATTCAGACGATCACAGGCTCTGCTGCGTTGTTGGAAAGATCAGGGGATTCACCAACAACTCTGCGCGAAAAAGTTACCAGCCCGAATGGAACAACGGCAGCGGCCCTGGCATCATTTTCAGAAAGTCACTTGGCAGAAATTGTCAGTCGTGCCATGAAGGCAGCTCATGATCGCGCGGATGAATTGGCATAATGCGCAAACTCTTTGTAATTGTTGCAGCTCTTGCATCACTAGTAGTAACGCCATTTTCTTATGCCGCCCCCAAATCGATAGCTGCCGTTGAGATTACTAAGGTATCGGCGGTGATTGATCACGAAGGTGCGGTGATTAGCAACCAAGGAATAGCGCTATTTTCAAATGCTGAGAAGAAAGTTTCACTCACTTTTCTAGATTTTGCAGGCGTAGAAAAATGGAATCTGACATTGGAAGATCGCGCAGATCAAATAGTTATGGCTGCAACATCAGATAAAGAGGGCAATATCTGGCTTGCTGGGCTTACTGCAGCAATGGTTGAGACTGCTACGCCCGCAGCAACCGGAGTCAACGTTGATAATGTAATTGTGGAGCCTGTCCCTGCAGTACGTAGCGATCTCAATGCACTCACATTGTGGAAAGTTTCGGCCACCGGAACCTTGGTGACAACGTTCTCTGAATCGGCTACTGCGCCGCTACTGATTAATGCAATCTCTCATTCGGCAAGCGGGATTTCAATTCTGGGGGATCGCGGCGCTGGTACTGTCCTAGTAAACGTGTCGTTAGCTGGGAAATTCTCGAAGGCGGTAACAATCGGAACCGCCAAGAGTTCGCTCACATCCATTTTCCGTAACGCAGATGGCTCGGCGCAACTGTATGGATCAAGTGCTGAAACCCTCGGCGGTAAAGCACGCGTGGGTACTCGTGACGGAATTCTTGCAAAGGTGAGTAAGTCTGGCTCTCTCACAAATGTCGTACGAAGTTCAGCCAATCGCGCAACACGAAATTGGCAGAGTGCAACTTCCACATACTTTCTCACCGGTGAAGTCAAGGCCGGTGGTAAATCAGAGAGCGCCTTTACAAAGTTTAATTCCAGCTTTTCCCCAGTGTGGACTCTGCGTCTTCCATCCCAATCAAATATTGCAGCAGCAACTGGGCCAAACGGGTCACACTACGCACTCTTTAACTCGACATCAGTAATTCCACGAGTCACAAGTTGGAAACCAACAAACCCAACACCACTACTACTTCGCTTTGATGCAAAAGGGGTAATCACCCAAGCTTTGAAAGCAAGTCAAGTGAAGTCAGTACGCGCAATGTCACATGTGAGCGGTGTGGGATTGATAATCGTAAGCGGCTCTGGAATTTATAAAGGTTAAGGTCTAGCAAGTGCGAGACTGCCATCAATGTGGGCAGCTACGGCTACCTTTCCATCGACAGTGATCCATCTACCGCTAATTCCATTACTGGCGCTATTTCGAGTAACCAGAGAAACTTTTTTACTTGCAAAATCGATAGCGCAGAGGCGATCTTCACAGTTAAAGAGGGCTGAAGTACCGTTGGTACGCAGCCAGCGGTTAGGCGTTCCAAACTTTGAGGTATTAAACGTTTGAATATCTATTTGCCCACCCAATACTGCTGAACGCAATTGTGTTGGTTTTGGGATCTCAGACGTTCCAAGCCACAGCGCAAAGGTGCGCTTTGGCGTAACTGAAAGAGCGACGTCATATCCCGTCATCGCTAAGGTTTCGCCAGACTCTTCCAGGGTTTGAAAAACCCACTTACTTGGATCAAGTGTTGATCGAGTAGCCAATCGAATGGCGCCAGATGTTGCCTCTTTCTTCTGGTTCAGGACAAGAATTGAGTCATAGAGGACGTAGGTCTTCTTGCCGTCGTAACCTGCAGCGAGATGGAATCCAACATCGCCAGTGGTGCGACCATCGGTCTTGCGATCACCATCTACGAGTTCGTAGACCCACTTGGTGGCACCCGTGAGTTTGTAAGCTCCAAGCAAAATTCCTTGGGACTCGTCACGATAGAAAACTTGAATGCCAGAAGGGGTAACAACACAAGCGTTTGAGACACTCACATCGCTTGCGGTACGCACTCGGTTTCTATCTTCATAGTTATTTACTGACTGCCCATTGCCATCGATGATTTCTACGCTGACCTTAGTTCCATCATAAGTCGCATGGCGAAGGTCTTTATCTTTACCATCTGCGTAGAACAAATGTAATTGTTGTTTTGTACCAGTACCACTAATACAGAGAGAGATCGGACTCGTAATCTCATTCGGTGTTCGGTTGGTTCCGCCTGCTCCATCAATGGTTGTTTTTCTCCACGTCAAGCCATTCCATATCGCCATTTTCAAAACCCCATTGACTCCATTGGAATAGACAATGACTGGCCTCTTGTTAAAGGTAGTTGTTGCAATGTGAGTTGGTTCAACATTTGGATCAACGATAGTTGTCGATTTCCATGCCGCCTGTGGAGTTACTGGATCGGTTGTGACAATGGGCGATGAGCCAAGAGAGTTACTGGCAGTGATAGTGAATGTATGAGTAGTTCCATTTCGCAAGCCACCCATGACCACCGGGCTTGTTGGGCTGCTCTTTTCAGCACCTGTTCTGACATTTCGAACGGTGTAGGCGGTCACTTGCGCGGTACGTAGATTTGCAGGTGGATCCCACTTTACGATCGCAGCGCCATCTGCAATCACCGCTTGAGCATTGCGCACAGTAGTGGGTAGCTCAACTGCAACACCAACAGGAGGTTTGCTGCGCATGTCCTCCATCATTGCCAATAGCAGCGGTCCTGGATTGTGAAAAATTTCGCCAGCGTCTAGCTCTGGTGTCATGACTGCATCAAGTCCGCTATTTGAAAAAGTCTTCTCATCAAGATGGCTTACTGATGAACCATCTACATAGTTTTCTGGCGAATAGAGCAGAGGCTTCACACCTTTATTGGCCGCGATTCCCTTTGCTCCGGCCCAGTAAAGTGGAGAGCGCAGCGCTCTTCCTAGCTCAAGAGATGGCGAAGGTAAATCAGCAAGCCTTCTTCCATCTGCGGTCTGTGCAAATGCATCATAAGGAGTTGGTTGTTCTATCGAACCAAAACCAAGGATTGGGTCGTAGGTATCATTAGAGAGAAAACCGAGGCCGTGCGCCATCTCGTGGAGAAATACCGATTGCAGATCGTACTCACGATTTGTCGGTGCGCTATCTCCGCGACGATTCCATGCAGCTCGAGCATTTACATTAATGACCATCTCTGAATTTCGGAGATCAAGATCTTTACCAGCTAGCGCATTTGCTAGCGCAGATGGATACCAAAGACTTGAATCAGGCGCTCCAGAAAATCCTGCAAAGTAACCGCCAGGTCGAGCACTTCCTAATACTGCAACAGACTGAGAGTTACTCCACGTTGCATCGATGGTAATAGTCACTTTCGATGCAAAATTTGCAGACCACACATCGACAGCAAATTGAAGTTCTTGTCTTGCCCAATCAGGAAAATTTGAGTAATTCACTTCAATCGAAGATTTCTTTTCGAGATTTCCACTTTTTGCAGGGGATTGTGGCGTTGCAGAAGTGGCGGTGCCAGCAAAGGTGTATCCCCATTGTGTGGCAGGTGCGAATCTGTACAGGGACTGAGCCGAAGCTGAAGGAGTAAGTGTGGCCAACAAGGCCAAAATAAGCAGGGCAATCCTTGTCGTGAAGGATTTGCCGGCTCGCATGGCGCTAAATCTATCAGGATGTAAGAATACGAATATGGCCCCCCAATCCAACCGCAAAACTGGTCAAGACGTCTTTGACCGTATTCGCAATGAGAGAGCGCCACTTACTGAATTTAGTATTTCTGGAAATGGTCGAGAAGTTACCCTCGATGAGGCACGAAGTGATTTAGCGAAGGCTGTAGGAGCGATCGCTCACACCCTTTTCGCAAAAAGCTATGGTCCACTTGTTGGCACTGTGACTACTACGAGCGTAGAAACAATTCTCAAGAACGCCGAATCGAACGCTGCGCGTGCAAAAGGCGATGCAAAGTTAGTTATCGAAGAACTCTCCGCACGAATTTTCAAAGAAAAGAAGAAATGACTCGAGTGAGCGTTTATTCGCGCCATGGCTGTCATTTATGTGAAGTCGCGGTGGAGACCCTCACGCCACTGAGCAAAGAGTTAGATTTTGAAATCGAGATTATCTACATCGAAGGAAATCAAGAGCTAATCAATCTCTACAGCGATCAGATTCCGGTAATTCATATAGATGGAAAACATCACGATTTCTACAAAGTAGATTCAGAGCGATTTAGATCTTCCCTTGAAAAACATCGTCAGCATCAATAATTCGGTAGGCATAACCTTGCTCTGCCAAGAAACGTTGGCGGTTCGCGGCAAAATCTTGATCGACAGTATCGCGTGAAACAACCGAGTAGAAAATAGCTCCTCTGCCATCTGCCTTTGGTCTAAGAATTCGCCCGAGACGCTGCGCCTCTTCCTGGCGCGAACCAAATGCACCTGATACTTGAATAGCAATTGTGGCATCGGGAAGATCGATCGAGAAGTTTGCAACCTTTGAGACAACTAGACAGGTGATCTCTCCTGTTCGAAATGCTGCAAAGAGTCGCTCGCGCTCTTTCACCGGGGTATCACCCTTAATGAGTGGAACACCAAGAGTTTCAGAGAGTTCATCTAGCTGAGTGATGTATTGACCAATTACTAAGATTTGCTCGTTAGCGTGATATGCCACCAACTCTTGCACAACGTCACTTTTTGTTTTTGTGGTTGAGCAGTATCGGTATTTCTCTTCTGGTTCAGCTGTTGCATAGAGAAGTCGCTCTGACTCAGAGAGATTGACTCGAACTTCAATACATTCAGCAGGTGCGATATAGCCTTGAGATTCAATCTCTTTCCACGGCACATCAAAGCGCTTAGGGCCGATAAGTGAGAAGACCTCACCTTCCATTCCATCTTCGCGAACCAAGGTGGCGGTTAATCCAAGGCGTCGGCGTGACTGAATATCGGCGGTAAACCTAAAGATCGGTGCAGGTAATAGGTGCACTTCGTCATAAATTATCAAGCCCCAGTCGTGAGTATCAAAGAGATCAAGATGTGCGTACACGCCATTCTTCTTCTTTGTCATCACTTGATAGGTGGCGATGGTGACGGGACGAATCTCTTTCTTTGCACCTGAATATTCGCCAATCTCATCTTCATTCAGCGTTGTTCGACGAAGCAATTCATCGCGCCACTGACGTGCTGCAACAGTATTTGTTACCAAAATCAACGTTGTTGCTTTTGCATGCGCCATAGCTGCAGCGCCCACAATAGTTTTTCCAGCCCCACAAGGAAGTACGACAACGCCAGAGCCGCCGTGCCAGAAACCTTCTGCTGCCAGTTCTTGATAAGGGCGAATCTTCCAGCCATCTTCTTTCAAGGCAATCTCATGCGCCTGACCATCTACATACCCTGCAAAATCCTCCGCCGGCCATCCCAGACGAAGTAACGATTGCTTAATTGCACCGCGTTGGCTTGGGTGTACAGCGATGGTCTCTTTATCGATGCGTGGGCCAAGTAACGGTGCAATTTTCTTCGCCCGAATTACTTCTTCAAGAACTGCTGAATCAGTCGTAACCAGAATGAGCCCATGAATCGGATCTGCTTCAAGGCGCAGGCGACCATATCGCGACATGGTCTCAGCAACATCGATAAGAATTGAGTGCGGAACCGCGTAGCGAGAATATTTGATGAGCGTATCGATCACTAATTCCGCATCATGTCCGGCAGCTCGTGCATTCCATAACCCTAAATTGGTGAGGCGATAGGTATGGATATGTTCTGGTGATCGCTCTAACTCTGCAAAAGGTGCGATTGCTCGACGGCATTCCACCGAATCTGGGTGATCAATATCTAAGAGAAGTGTCTTATCGCTTTGAACAATGAGTGGGCCGTTACTCATTTAAGAAGATCCACAATAAATGCGTGGAGGAATTCTGTGCGTGGTTCAAGAGTTTTTGCACTTAACCATTCGGAAGGTGCATGTGCACCACCGCCGACAGCGCCAAGGCCATCAAGAACCGGCGCACCAGCGGCTGCGGCGAAGTTTCCATCACTTGCACCGCCAACTTTGGCGCTACCAAGTGGTGGCATTCCTATCGATGCCGCAACTTTCTCAGCACGCTCGTATAGGGCTGCGGTGGAGTGTTCTTGTAGCGGTGGTCGATTAATCCCGCCCGTTATCTCAATTCTGATCTTTGGATTTTCTGCAGTGAGCGCCTTAATTGCCGCATCGACTCGCTCGAGCTCTGACATGGCAAAAGATCGAATATCAATATCAAGAATCGCATGATCTGCAACTGTATTTGTTGTGGTTCCTGATCGAAGAACAGTCGGCACAACTGTTGTCCCATGTTCTGTATTTTCAAGTTGAGAAACTTTAAGAACTACATGAGCAATTTCAGTTGTTGCATTGACTCCCTTTTCAGGTTCTAAGCCTGCATGTGAAGCCAGCCCGTGGACATGAACCTGATACATCGAAGTTCCTTTACGCCCCGTCTTTACCTTGCCATCAAGGGATGCTTCTAAAACGAGTACCGCCTTGGCACGCGCAGATAGATCTTGAATAAGTTTGCGAGATGTATGGCTTCCAGTTTCTTCGTCGGTAGTTGCGATGAGAGCAACCGGACCTTCGATGCCTTTGAGGGCATAGAGTCCTTGCAAGAATCCAGCTTTCATATCAAAGACGCCGGGACCGCGTACAACATCACCGTTTACTTCCCACAACGGTTGGTATGAACCATGTGGCCAGACGGTGTCGAGATGTCCCAAGAGAATTACTTCTGGTTCAGGAGATCCCCACCAGAAGACAGGGCGCCCTTCAACTTCTCTAATCTCAGCAGGTGTTCCAAGTACACGAGTTGCAATATCGCTAGCAAGTCGGACAACGTTGCGGCAGGCATCAAGATCTTCGGTAGGAGATTCGCATCGAACTAGTGCTTCTAGGGCTGCCAACATAGGTGTAAGTCTGCCGTATTCGGCTGAGTTCTGGCTTGTCATAGCGATGCTACCCCCGTAATTCGAGCAATTCTAAAGGTGGTGATCTCACCAGTTGCATGATCTCGGGCAAGAAGTGTGCCGGCTGAGAGTTTGAGTGGATCGATGATGCGGTGTGAAATAAGGCCATTGTTATCGGCATATCCAATCGATAGAGATTTATCGGCGGAATGTGTCAGATGGTGAGAGAGAAGTTCCAGGGTTTCATTTGCTGTTGTTCGTGGCAGTTCGCCCAGTGCCGAGGAAGAAATATTGCGTAGAGTGCTTTGACGATGGCTGGATTTTTCACCGGTACGTAATACGCGCACAGCACCTTCTAAGACAATATCTGTCGGTGTATCAATTTCACCGACGATCCGTGGTGGCCTAGCTTTACTCTGCGAACGCATAATCCGAGCACCACTTAATAGAATTCCTTTTGAATCTTCAACTGCGGGAAGATAGCCGGCATTTCGCAGGACATTTACTGCATCATCAACTTCTAAATCGCTGATTAATACCTCAGCCGCAATTTTTCTAAATCCCATACCATCGAGTTTTTTATCACTGAGGATCGCAACGATTACTGACTGATCTTCACAGCGAATAAATGATGTAGTCGAACCAACGCGTAGCTTTCCATGCTTTTTTGCAACATCGGCAATCAAATACTCGAGTGGCTGTGGCATTGGAGTTTTTGACGTCGCCTTAAGAAACTTCGTAATCTCATCGCCTGTTTTTCCGTGGTCGAGAGCTCTACGAATTGTGGAATCAGTAAATCTAAAGACTGTCGCGCCGCCTCTGGATTCAACATCTGCCAGTAGCGCCATCTCTTGTGCAACCTCTTGTGCCAGTGGCCCCGGAGCTATTGCAGTGTTATCACTTTGGATGAGAATGTGATCAACATCTTCAGGTAGATCATTATCTATCTGCTCAAGTGAGCTCTGTTCAATAAGTGCCAGACCGTAGTCAGAGATCACACCCTGCCCAGTTACTCCTAACCATTCACTTTCACGCAGGGTAAAGAGAATGTGAGATGGATGAATTCCACCGATACGTTTTGATGGGCGGTGCCACGATGCAATTGCAACCATTGAATCTGGAGTAATTGCGCCCTCGCGATGATCTCGTAGAAGCGATAGGACAAGAGATCGCACCGATGCGGCATTTACGCGATCAAGTTCGGGTCCTAAAGGAGCAACGTTCTTTGAATCTTCGTTGCCCACTAGTCCACTCACGCGAGAAGTCGAGAGCCAGGCAGATGTAAGTGTCAGCCATTTATCAGATGGTCGTTGTGTGAGCCAAATATCAAAATTAGTCGTTGGCAAGATTCGATCATCTGGATCGATTGTCAGCAGAGCGCTGATGTAGCAAAGTTCTGCAACGAAAGCGGCGCAACTTTCATCAACACCAATATGTAGCGCTAGCGCTTTGAGATCGCGAACTCCTAGACCCCCTGAGCGAAGAGCCGTCGGAGGATCTTGGGCCCAAAAATTAAGAACTTCTTCCACCCAACGCAGGAAGGTCGTGACGTTAGCGATCGCTGCACTATTGATATTTTTTCTATCTTTGGCGGTAAATGCGTATGAAGCATCTGGGGAATTAACCCGTTGTTCCTTATGAACTTTTCCACCTCGTAGTGCAATTGCTACTTCGCGAGGCATGACAACTATTGTTTGGCTGTATGGAATAAGGAAACCTTCGTCCAGGCACCACTGAACTCCCGCACCAGGTTTTTTGATATCTGTAACGGTGCCACGAGGAGGACCCCACGCCATCGCCTCGAGAATTTTCTTCGCACTTGGCGGTGCGTCATTTAATTTCTTAAGGTTGAGTTTTGCCATTGAATGGGGGCCAAGCTGGGCAACTTCATTACCAAGTAACTCACGGAGAGTTGTTGGCATTCTTAATCCATCATCTGCTGGATAAATCAGCCCACGTTCGATCAAGCCCGGTATAACAAAGATTGCAGGCTTATCAGTAAGGGCTGCAAGGATCTTTTCTGTAAAGGGTTCACTGGCGACAGCGCACGCTTCGAGAACTTGAAACTGCCAGGCGTTCAACGAATCAATTGCACGAGCAAGCGATGGGGCAGAAGATGCGCGCACAGCAAGGCTGGCCATATCTGGCGGTACTGGGGAAATTAAATCCGCGCGATGAGTAAAGAGGCGTAAAAGGGCAGCATCATCTAACCCACGCAGGTAATCGGCGAATGAACGAATTTCCATAACCTGCCTACATTAATGCAGAAAGGGTAAATCTGTTACATCAAGAGTTAGCGGCGATGACCGCGGGGCTTAATCAAGGCTCCGATTGATGCAAGGCGGGAAATAGCTGGCCCAAGAAAGCGGTTGATTTTTCGAGCCCGGCGAAAGTCATGAATTGGCCAACGCTCTCGAGTTGCCCAAATGCGTAACTTTGCATCCGGATTGATTGTTGAAGGTTGGCCCACGGTTTCAAGCAGCGGAATATCGTTATGGCTATCTGAATAAGCGAAGCACTGTGAAAGATCGAAACCACGTTCGGCTGCAATCTTTTTCACTGCAATTGCTTTCTCGCGACCATGGAGAAGTGGTCCATTCATCTCACCGGTGTAAATGCCATCTTTGATTGCAGCTTTGCTACCGAGCGCACCGGTAAAACCCAGACGTTTTGCAATGAGAGTTGCCATATCTTCAGGTGCAGCTGTGACCAGCCACACTTCAACGTCTTCAGATAAATGTTTCTGGGCAATTTCAATAGTGCCCGACCAGAGTGCCGGAGATACATATTCGTCGTAGATTTCTTGAGCAAGATGTTGGATGTCTTGGACATTATGTCCACCAATGAAACTTGTTGCGGCATTTTGAAACTTTTCGATCTCTTCCCGCTTTTCGGTACCGGTCAAACGAAAGCGTAAATTGGCTAAAACAAAGCGTGAGATATCAGACTTTGTGAAATACCCACGGTGGTACATCCCGCGGCCCAGGAAATAGATAGTAGAACCACGGATCAGAGTGTTATCTACATCAAAGAACGCAGCCCTCTTCGCTTCGACTGCCATGGCCTAACCATAGCGAAGTAGATCACAAAGGCCTTTATAGCCAGTCACCTTTATAGTTAGGTCCATGAGCAATAGCGTCCACGTGATCCGCCATGGAGAGGTCCACAACCCAGAGAAAATTCTCTATGGTCGCCAACCTGGTTGGAGGCTTTCAGATCGTGGCCAAGAGATGGCAGCGGTATTGGGTAAATGGTCCACAACAATTGATGTCGGCGCACTACACGTATCGCCTCTTCAGCGTGCACAAGAAACGGCCGCACCGATCGCTGCTGCAACCACACTCTCCATTACAACCGATGAGCGTTTAATTGAAGCTGCAAATATTTTTGAGGGGAAACCTTTTGGAATCGGTGATGGGGTTCTGCGCCATCCATCTGCGTGGAGGCATTTGTGGAATCCATGGAAGCCTTCATGGGGAGAACCCTACGTTGAGCAGATCAACCGCATGCTTGCTGCGATTTTTGCAGCACAGAAAGCAGCGGGTACAAAAGATGCAATCTGTGTTTCGCACCAGTTACCGATTTGGATTTTGCGAAGCGCGGTCGAAGGTCGACGCCTGCTTCACGATCCGCGTAAACGTGAATGCACTTTGGCATCAGTAACAAGTATTCATTTTGATAACAACGGTGAAATAGAAGGTACTTCCTATAGCGAACCTGCTGCACACCTCCTGCCTGAGAAGAAATAATGCATAGAAAAATCTCCACACTTCTTCTCGTTGCAGGACTCTTGCTCTTTTCTGGTTGCTCTGGTGGTGGAACTTCAACTGCTGAAGAGAGTTTTGTCGTTGGCAGCGGTGCGCAAACATTTATTAAGGAAGGCTCGCGCCTGAAAGCACCAGCCTTAAGTGGAATGACTCTCACTGGTGTTAATTACACACTTGCACCAGGAACCGTAGCTGTGGTCAACGTCTGGGCTTCGTGGTGTTCACCTTGTCGAGCAGAAGCACCGGCACTTGTAGCCGTCTCCGAGAAATATCCTGATGTAGCTTTTGTTGGAATTCTTACCCGAGATAACCTGGTCAATGCTGAAGCTTTTGTACGAACGAAAAAAATCACTTACCCAACTCTGATTGATGATGCGCTACTTGTAGGCTTTAAAGGTTCACTTCCCGCAAATGCCATACCTTCAACAATTGTTATTGATAGTAAAGGCTATGTTGCAGCCCGCGTTTCAGGTGTTGTCACAATTGGTTCGCTCAGTGCGCTGATTGAAAAGGTGCAAGGTAAATGACCGATTTCTTTGTCAATAATCTCTTTGATGGCTTTCTCCTCTTTGCCATCCCTCTTTCAATACTCGCAGGTCTGATCTCATTTGCCTCTCCCTGCGTGTTGCCACTGGTGCCCGGATATCTCTCATTTGCAGCGGGATACTCACAAGCACGAGGAAGAATCTTTCTCGGTTCAGTTCTCTTTGTCTTTGGTTTTTCAGCCCTCTTTATCTCATATGGACTTCTATTCGGGAGCGCGGGTGCGCAAATCTCTGCGAACGAGGAGATCATCACGCGAATCCTTGGCGTATTCACAATTATTCTTGGGTTGATTTTCGCTGGTGCGTTTCCAATGATGCCAACGTTACGTCCGCGCATTTCAACAACAGGTGGACTCATTGGTGCACCTGTACTGGGCTTCCTTTTCGGTATCGGTTGGACGCCATGTATCGGCCCAGCTCTTGCCACCGTTCAAACGCTCGCCTTCACCGAGTCGAGCGCGTTCCGTGGCGCAATACTCTCTTTGGGTTACTGCATTGGCTTGGGGCTTCCATTTATTGCAACGGGACTCTTCTTCGATAAATCAGAGAAGTTACGTAAATTTCTCACACGCCATGGACGAGTAATTTCAATCATTGGTGGAGTCCTTTTAATTATCATCGGACTGTTACAAGTAACTGGAATCTGGAACTCCCTGATGATTGATCTCCGTTCTTCAATTAGCGAATTTACGCCGGTGATCTAATGAAGAACGAAAGAGAAGTTGACCTTCCAGAAATCGGAGCGCTGGGCTTAGCCCGCTTTGCCTGGCGACAGCTAACAAGTATGCGTACAGCGCTGATCTTGCTCATGCTATTAGCGATCGCCTCGATTCCAGGATCGCTTTTACCGCAACGTAATCAGAATCCGATGGCGGTACGAGAGTACTTCGCAAATGATCCAACGCTGGCAAAGTGGATTGACCGATTAAGTGGCTTTGATGTCTTCTCTGCTCCATGGTTTAGTGCGATTTATATCTTGCTCTTTATCTCACTCATTGGGTGCGTCTTGCCTCGGACATTTGAACATCTCAAACTTGTTCGCGCAAAGCCACCGGTAACACCGAAGAATTTAGAGAAATTACAGGGTTACACCCTCGTTAAAGGTAACGGTGACGAGCTCGCGCGTGCCCATGAATTCTTTAAGAAGAATCATTTCCGAATCAGAGAACAAGCGGGATCAATTTCTGCCGAGAAAGGTTATTTCCGCGAATCCGGAAACTTACTCTTTCATCTCTCCCTTATTCTCATTTTGGTCGGAGTGAGTATTGGCTCTCTATTTGGCATGAGAGGCGATGCGATTATCGTTACAGGTGAGAGATTTATTAATCTTGCAACGAGTTATGACTCACTGAACTATGGAAAACTCACTAATGAAAAGTCACTCAATACTTTCTCAGTTCGGCTTAACTCGTTCGTCGCCAAGTACGACCCCATCACAAATACCCCTTTGGATTACTCTGCATACGTCACGACTGAAGATGAGGCAGGAAATCTTGAGGAAGGAGTAATCAAGGTAAATAGCCCACTTACCTTTGGCTCATCTCGCGTGTATTTGCAGGCAAATGGATATGCCCCAGTTGTTACAGTCCGCGATGAAGTTGGAAACGTTAACTTTCAAGGCCCAGTAACGTTCTTGCCACAAGATTCCAACTTACGTTCTATTGGTTCGATCAAGGTTCCTGAGGCATCCCCACAACTAGGATTTGTTTCTTCTTTCGTGCCCACATATCAACGAGACCCCCAAGCTGGCGCAGTTTCGGTCTATCCAGAACTGCTCAAGCCCCGATTGCTCTTTTCGATTTGGGAAGGTGATCTAGGTCTCGATACTGGTGTGCCGCAATCGATTTACACAATTGATACAACGGACATGACACGGATCGCCTTAGATTCATTGGCACCTGGCGAGCGATTTGATTTCACAGGGGGAAGTATCACTTTTGAAAAAGTAGAACCATGGATCAACCTTGCCGTTGTACGCGATCCCGGGAAGAGCTATTCGCTTATCGGCGGTATTCTTGCGCTAGCAGGATTGCTTGCTTCACTCTTCGGTTTCCGTAGACGAATCTGGATTCGTATTCGTACAGATGGTCAGGTTGAGATCGCTGGTTTAGCTAAGAACAATTCGGCTGCACTCGATCTGCAATTAGAAAACTTTGTACGATGTGTAAAGGGAGAGAAATGACGCAGACAACATGGGCTTATCTCTCCAATAACTTTGTTTACAGCGCGATGGGTGTCTTCGCTCTCTCATTTTTAGTCCATGCATTTGAAACGGCCTGGGCGGTGAAAGTGCCCGCCGGAGGTGCTGATCAGCAGAAGATGGATTACAGCAAGGCGGAGAAAGCTGCTCGCATCGGAACTTCGTTGATGATTTTGGCTTTCCTCCTACTTCTTATCGGCGTCATTGCACGTGGACTTTCTAACGGCCACGTCCCTTGGGGCAACATGTACGAATTCTCAATTACTGGCGCACTGGCATTTACCGGCGCATATTTATTAGCGCTAAGAAAACATGACTTGCGATGGCTTGGCCTCTTTATCTCTCTCGCGGCGCTACTCACGCTAGGTACTGCAATCACTCTGCTCTACCGTGACAGCGCACCACTTGTCCCTGCCCTTAAATCTACCTGGCTGGTTATTCACGTCGTTGCTGCGATTATTTCTGGCGGAGTCTTTTTGTTATCTAATGTGATCGCTGGTGCATATCTCTACTTGGATTCGCGCGAGAGAGGTGCGGGGCGACCTGCATGGGCAACTCGACTTCCTGCCCTTGAAGTTCTTGATCAACTTTCATATCGTCTTGTTGCATTTGTCTTTCCACTCTGGACCTTCTCCGTTATTGCAGGCGCGATTTGGGCTGAAAGTGCATGGGGACGTTATTGGGGATGGGATCCAAAAGAGACGTGGGCATTTATTACCTGGGTTGCCTACGCGGCATATTTACACGCTCGCGTCACCATCGGATGGAAGGGGCGCCGCGCAGCGTGGCTCTGTCTCTTTGCGGGATCTACATTTTTATTTAACTATGTCTATGTAAATGTATGGGGAACTGGAAAGCACACCTACTCAGGTCTTTAAAATTTAGAGTTTGCGTAAGAAATCTGGATCATCATCTGGCGGAAGAATTCGGCGCTGTGGACCCTGCTTCTTTCCACCACCGCCTTTAGGTTTTCTACCAGCGATAAAGTATGCGATCGCTCCAAATGCTTGAAGAAAGAAAATGATAAGAAGCCATCCCCATTTAGGCAGTCGCTTAATCAGAGAATCATCGCGCATTGCACAATCAACAAATGCATAGAGCTGAAGTGCAGCTAGTGCAATCGTAAGGAAAATCAGGCCTTTAACCATGAACTTATACTAGCCGTTGCAGAATCAGTGCGAGAGATAGGGTCAAGCAGAAGAGAATCTGCAGTTCACCAGTCTTTGCAAGGACCGGGATCAAAGTACGCCCCAGGGCCCCAGCCCAGAGGGTGCGCAGGATTAAAATCACTCGCGGAAGCGTAAGCAAGGTCAGCAGCGTCCAGGGAGTGCCGAAGCCAGCGGTTAAAAGGAAGGGACTGACAATCAGCACGCTATAAAGAAGTCGGGACCGCTGATCCCCAAGTCGTACCGCCAAAGTTTTCTTACCGACTTCAGAATCTAACGCGCGATCGCGAATGTTATTCACGACCAGGATTGCACACGCTAAGAAACCAACAATTGTTCCAGCCAGAATTGCCTGTCCTGTGATTTTTTCCACCTGCACATAAAATGTTCCAACTGTTGCCACGAGACCGAAGAAGATAAAGACAAATACTTCACCGAGCCCCATATAGCCGTAAGGATTCTTGCCGCCTGTATATCCCCAAGCTGCTGCAACAGAGAAGACTCCAACTGCGATTAACCACCATGAACTCATCGCTGAGAGCGCAAGACCTGCAACGGATGCGATAAAGAAAGAGATAAAGGCGGCTCGTTTAACCGATGCAGGTGTAGCTAAACCGCCTGCAGTAATTCGCACTGGACCGACGCGATTGTCATCACTGCCGCGCACACCATCGGAGTAATCATTTGCATAATTCACACCCACTTGCAGGCTAAGGCTTACAAGAAGTGCCAGTGACGCGGGAAGAAGGTGAAAATCTGATCCAGCCAGAGCGCTGGCAACAAGAATTGGAGCAATTGCTGCAGGCAGTGTTCGGATGCGTGCTCCGGTTACCCAGACTTTCATCGATGGCTTAGCCATGGAATTCATCCTCTGCTCGGTTTCTTAGCGCAATTCGATCTATCTTACCGATTCCAATAAGTGGAAAAGTTTCAAAAATGAGATATTGCTTTGGCTTTGCCGCATTACCAAATGCATCTCCGAGCAAAGCTGCGACCTCTTCGTGTGAAGGCGGATTCATGCCAGCAACGGCTACAACAAGTCGTTGACCCCATTTGAGATCAGCAACAGCAAGTGCGCACCAATTGTTCTGCGGATATCTATCTTCCAGTTTCTTACTTACTGACAGGAGTGAGACTTTCTCTCCACCAGAGATGAAGACATCATCTGCGCGACCCAAGACATCTACAGTCCCATCGCTATTGATTTCTCCTAGATCTGATGTCGTAAACCAACCTTCGCGATAGTGCTGATTCCAGAGTTCATCGTTGTTGAGATAGCCAGCGGCCAAGATAGGTCCAGAGATTTCAATTAAACCTGCATCTGAAATTCTTGCCTGCACACCATTGAGTGGAGTTCCTGCATAGATACACCCACCTGAAGTTTCGCTCATCCCATATGTCGCGAGGATTGATATTCCAGCATTGATTGCCTGGAAGAGAAGATCATCGTGAAGTTTGGCACCACCGACGAGTACAAATTGTGCAGCCTTTAAATGTGCCAATAACTTTTCATCACCATTGAGTGCGCGATAAATCTGAGTTGGGACCACTGCAGAGAAATCAGTTGTTGGATAGCTATCGGCGTTTCGCAGATCAACCGGAGTTGTTCCAAGCTCGAGTGAGCGAATTAAGACATTGATTCCAGCAATATGGTGAATTGGCAGAAGCAGCGCCCAGGTTTGCCCAGGACGCGCTTGTAGAAATTCAAGTGATGCACGCGCAGATGCCAAGAGCGCGGCAGAGCTAAGCGCTACAGATTTTCTCGTTCCACTAGATCCTGTTGTCGCAACAACAAGGCAGATATCGCTATCGACGCTCTCAATAGATTCATCCGTAAAATTAAGGGCCGGACCCTGGTCGGCTAACGCTTGAGCCAAGATATTCATCACATCGCCGATAGCCAGCGCGGGATCGACCGAGATCACAGAGCGAGATCGGTTACTTGGGTTGGCCGAGATATCCATAGCCCGCGTAGGCTATCGCCTGCAAGTAAGAGTGGAGGAATCGTGAGCAAGCCAATCAAGCGTGAATTCGGAGACCGCACTATCCCAGCATGGGCAACCGGCAAGGGTGGCGCAGATTTCGTCGACGTTAAATACCAAGTCGCAGATGGCATCGCCAAGATCACCATCAACCGCCCAGAGGTACGTAACGCATTCCGCCCTCAAACAATTATTGAACTGCAACAAGCATTCTCATTGGCACGCGATAACTCAGATGTCGGAGTCATTATCTTGACCGGTGAAGGCAGCGAAGCATTCTGCTCAGGTGGAGATATCAGCGTTCGCGGTGATGATGGATACCTCGGTGATGATGAATTAGCAAAGGCTGGCGTTGGACGCCTCAATGTTTTAGATCTACAAATTCAAATTCGCAGAACACCTAAGCCAGTCATCGCGATGGTTGCCGGATGGGCAATCGGAGGCGGACATGTTCTCCACGTTGTCTGTGATTTAACGATTGCTGCAGAGAATGCCAAGTTTGGCCAGACCGGCCCAATGGTTGGTTCATTTGATGGTGGGTATGGTTCTGGGCTTCTTGCAGCAAGTGTGGGCCAGAAGAAAGCTCGCGAGATTTGGTTTATGACTCGCCAATACGATGCGCAAGAAGCGCTCGCCATGGGACTCATCAACACCGTTGTTCCAGTTGATCAGCTAGAAGCTGAAACTGTTTCATGGTGTCGCGAGATGCTGCGCAATTCACCCCTTGCGCTACGTCTACTTAAATCTTCTATGAACGCAGCAGATGATGGATTAGCTGGAATTCAACAACTTGCAGGAGATGCCACATTGCTCTTCTACTTAAGTGAAGAAGGACAAGAAGGTCGCGATGCTTATCAAGAAAAGCGCGCACCTGACTTCGGTAAATTCCCTAAGCGCCCTTAAAACTTATGCTCGATGACCTCCTTGCAACACTTCGCGTGATCTCTCTACCCACGCGCACCAATTTTCGCGGCGTGACCTATCGCGAAGTTGCACTGATGCAAGGCCCACAAGGATGGGGAGAGTTCTCTCCATTTCTGGAATATGACGATAACGAGTGTGCACCTTGGCTGGCTAGCGCAATAGAGGCAGCAACTGTTGCTCGCCCAGCACGCTTTCGAGATGCCATTGCAATCAACGGCACAATCCCAGAACTCAACGATAAAAAAGAGATCGAAGCCCTAATGCACACTTATTCAGGGGCAAAGACTTTCAAGGTAAAGGTGGGAAGTAATCTCACCGACGATGTCATGCGAGTTGCTCGAGTATTTTCCAACGCACCAAAGGCTGCTATCCGCGTTGACGTCAATGGACTTTGGTCTGTAGATGAAGCGCTCACTCATCTCTATGCATACTATGAAGAGATTGGCCCGCTTGAATATGTTGAACAACCCTGTGCAACTATCGAAGAACTCCGTGAACTTAAGCGCAAGATAAAGATTCCTCTTCGTATTGCAGCAGATGAGATTATTCGTAAAGCACCCGATCCATTTAAAGTAGACCTCACCGATGCTGCCGATATCGTGATGCTTAAAGTGCAACCACTAGGTGGTATCCAACGATCTCTCGACATTGCAGCCCATCATGGACTTCCAGTCGTTGTATCGAGTGCGCTAGAAAGTGCGATCGGAATCGAATACGGACTCGAACTGGCGGCAAGTATTAAAGACCTCACCTTTGATTGCGGTTTAGCTACAGGCTCACTTCTATCTACAGATGTTGCCAACCATAAGATTCTTGATGGAAAGATCGCACTAGGACAGATATCTCCACAGTTAGATGGTCTTGATGTGTCACCAGATCGCTTGCAATGGTGGAAGAATCGCATCATGAGAGTCGGGAAGTTAATTGCATGAGTGAAGCAACAACCCTCGCTCGCGTTATTGTCAGACAGATTATTGAATCTGGAATCAAGGATGTCGTCATCTCTCCGGGATCTCGTAACGCCCCTCTTTCGATCGCCTTCTACCAAGCCAGCAAAAAGGGCTTGATAAAGCTGCATGTACGCATTGATGAAAGAACTGCAGCCTTCTTCGCCCTAGGAGTCGCCAAAGCCTCAGGCCTACCGGTACCAATTGTCTGCACCAGCGGAACCGCTGTTGCTAACTATCACCCTGCAGTTCTTGAGGCATCACATACCAACCAACCTTTACTAGTACTCACTGCAGATCGCCCAGCTCGACTTCGCAAGACAGGTGCCAACCAAACAACTGAGCAGGCACGAATCTTCGGTAAAGCTGTCCGTTACTTTGCAGATATTTCAGGTTCTGCGTACCCCATGGAACTCCCCTTTAACTCACTTCAATCAGGCCCGGTTCATCTCAATATTCAGTTTGATGAACCACTTATCGGTGATGCAGATGACGCGTGGTTAGATAACTTAGCCATCGCCCCACCGAAAGTATTTGATCGCAAGAGTCCTGGAACTCTTCACACAAAATCTACGCGAGGATTGTTAGTGATTGGCCACGATCGCGGTGGCTTGAGCCAAGAAAGCATAGTTAAGTTTGCAGAAAATCTTGGTTGGCCGGTAATCGCAGAAGACCCGCTCTCATTTGAGAACGCCATTTCTCATGCCAGCATCTTTCTGACCTCAACGAAGATTAGAAGTGAAGTAAAGCCAGATACCGTCATAGTCATCGGACGGACAACTCTTTCTCGGAGTATCAATGCCCTTATCTACACCGCTCGAAAAACAATTGTTATCGATCCGCGCATGGCAACCGTTGACTCAGATCGCGCTGCAGACCAGAAATTCCTTGCTCTTCCCGCCCTGCAAGTACCGGCAGCCGATAGCGATTGGATAGATACTTGGAGCAAGCTGGCAGAACGCAGCGCGAAGGTAATTGCTGATCTAGATATTTGGTCAGAAGAACTATTCGCCAGAGAATTTGCTAGACATATTCCATCCGGTGCAGCTCTCTTCATTGCATCCTCTCGCCCGATAAGAGATATTGAAGGCTTTGCAATTCCACGTAGCGGAGTAAGCGTCTATGCAAACCGAGGTCTAGCAGGGATTGATGGCAATATCTCGACCGCACTCGGGATTGCATCTGGCGCGAATCAGACATATGCCGTGATTGGAGATCTGGCATTTCTCCATGATGTGAGCGCTCTTTCACATAGCTCTCACGCAAAGCTACGTTTATTTGTCATAGACAATAACGGTGGTGGGATCTTTTCAACTCTTCCGCAGGCAGGGGTTGAGGGATTTGAAACTATTTTTGGAACCCCGCATGATCGAGATATCGCAGCGATCGCCACCAGCTTTGGTGTCAAAACCACGACCATATCCTCGGTCAAGGAATTATCTGAAAGCTTCACGAAGCCAATAACAGGCTTTGAAATTGTGGTGGTGAAAGTGCCTACACGAGAAAAAAACGCCGAATTATTGAAAGCTATCTATTCGAAGATGGAATCACTGTAAAGCGCTACGCATCGGCGCAAATTTTGCATTACTTTCTTTGAGTTCTTTCTCCGGGTTTGAACCAGAAACAATTCCACAGCCAGCAAAGATTCGAATTGCTGTATCGGAAACCTGACCACATCGAAGTGCGATTCCTAGTTCACCATCACATTGCGCATCGATCCAGCCAACGGGACCGGCATATCTCCCGCGGTTCATTCCTTCAAGAGAGCTAATTAATTTCAGCGCCATATGTGTAGGTGTTCCGCAGACAGCAGCCGATGGATGTAAACGTGAGAGCAATGAGAATGCATCAACATCAGCCTTTGATTCGATCAGTGCGCCGGTCACATCGGTAGCAAGATGCATCACGTTTGCAAGGTGTAAGACAAAAGGTGATTCAGGAACATTTGTTGATGTACAGAAAGGTTCAAGGGCATCGGCGACAGATCGAACTGCATACTCGTGCTCTTCTAGATCTTTTGAAGATCTTGCAAGGGATGCCGCAAGTGCCAAATCTTTCTCGTCATCACCAGTCTTACTGATAGTGCCCGCTAGAACACGAGATGTGACCATTCCACGTGAAAGACGAAGCAATAATTCAGGAGTTGCCCCAATGAGGTTATCGACTGAGAAAATCCATGTAGATGGATAGTTTTCGCTGAGATTATTCAGTAATGGACGAGTGTCGATCACTTTCTCTGTTACTGCAATCAAATCTCGCGCAAGTACAACTTTTTCCAGTTCGCCAATCTCAATCTCTCCAATGGCTGTTGCAACTCGAGACATCCATTCATTGGGAGTAAGAGAGCCATCTCTCCAAGTAAATTCGGGATGCACTAAATCCGGCGCTTTCTTCGGTAAGTAAGGCTGTGCCTTATCTCCAATCCATGTCATCCACGAAACACCAGCTCGAGCACCCACCACAATTTCAGGGATAACGAGTACCGACTCTTCATTTTCATCAAAGCTAAAGGAGCTAAAGAGAATTGGACCGGTGCCGCTGATATTTAACGTGTTAGTCACACTCAGCGTTGCTAGTTGGCCTTGCCACCACTCACGCGCATCTCTAAAGCGACGAGGCCCGCGCACTGTTGTCTTTGCATAGACGCCCCATCCAACTAATCCCTGACCACCTCGAACCCACGACAGATGATCTTTATCGGGTAGTAAATCTAAAAGCGGCAGGTGGGATGAAACCTTTGCCGTTGTTACAGGAATAAGGGAAGTCATAGAAAATTAGGCGTTAAGTTTTCGCGAAATTCTCTTCCAGATCAGTGGAAGTGAAGTTGCAGTAATTGCAATCTTTAGCGCTTCACCGAAGATAAATGGAGTGAGGCCGACGGCGATTGCCTGTGACCAGCTCATCTCTAAACTAAAGCGAAGCCAGGTGAGTCCAAAGGCAAAGATGATTACGCTTCCAAGAATGAGCATTGGAAAAGATGTGCGGAATTTCTGATCTGCTTTTCTCTGCGCAAGATAACCAATAACAAATGTGGCAACTAGCATTCCGATGAGATATCCACCCGTCGCGCTGGTGATTCGGGCAAGACCGTGGTTTGGCAGAGTTGCAGATGGGGCAAATAGAGGAGCGCCAGCAATTGCTGCCAATAGATATGTAGCAAAAGTTGCTGTGGCTAAACGAGCGCCGTAGGTGGTTGCAATAAGAAAGACGCCGAGTGTTTGACCTGTGACAGGCACAGGGGAACCTGGAACTGGGATCGCGATCTGGGCGAGCGCCGAAAGGAAGAGAACTCCGCCAACAAGAAAGAGCGAATGTGTCAGGGCGGTAGATGCTGGAAATACAGCGCTGCGAAGCGTCTGTGATTGCACTCGATTAGAAGTCATCTCTTTTTCCATCCTTGTTTCGAAGTTGTGGATAAGCCTACCTTCAGCGAGAATACGTGCATGTCGCGAGCGAATATGGATAAGAATCCGCAGGAAGTAGCTGCGATGTTCGATGGGGTCGCTCGTCGCTATGACATCGTCAACGACATTTTGAGCCTGGGTCGCACCAAGGCCTGGCGCAAGGCCGCCACCAAGATCATCGCGCCAGCCCCAGGGATGAAGATCCTGGATATGGCCGCTGGCACCGGATCGAGCTCGGCCCCTTTGGCAGCCGCCGGGGCAGATGTGATCGCCGCCGATTTCTCGCAAGGCATGATCGCTGCCGGCCAAAAGGCCCGCCCGGATCTGACCTTCATCAAGGCCGACGCCCTCAACCTGCCCTTTGAAGATAACTCCTTTGACCTCTTTACTATCTCTTTCGGCCTGCGTAACACCCAGAACACCGCCCAGGCGTTGGCCGAGGCCCGCCGAGTCGTCAAATCAGGTGGCCGCCTCGTCGTCGTTGAATTTTCCAGCCCTAGCTTCGCTCCATTTAGGGCGATCTACATGAATTATTTGATGCGCGCCCTGCCCTTTATCGCCCGCAAGACTTCATCTAATCCCGATGCCTATATCTATCTGGCGGATTCGATCAGGGCCTGGCCAAACCAGAAAGCGCTCGCCGCGCAGATCGTTGATGCCGGATGGACTCAGGTGGGTTGGAAGAATCTGACCGGCGGAGTTGTGGCAATTCACATGGCTGTAGCCCCTTAGTCGATTTCCCCTCACGCTCTCAACGCCTAGACTTACGCCCCGTGAGCGCTAATCCATATGTACCAATCCTCATCCTCTTCGCCATCGGCTTTGGCTTTGCCGTCTTTTCGGTAGGGATCGCCTCAGTCACAGGGCCAGCGCGTTATAACCGCGCAAAGCAAGAGGCATACGAGTGCGGAATTGAGCCATCACCGCAAGCACTTGAAGGTGGACGCTTTCCAGTTAAATACTTTTTAACAGCAATGCTCTTTATTGTTTTCGATATTGAAATGGTCTTTCTCTATCCATGGGCTGTCACCTTTGATGCGCTCGGTCTTTTTGGATTAGCTGAGATGGCGATTTTTATCGGAACAATTTTTGTCGCTTTCGCATATGTGTGGCGACGTGGTGGATTGGAATGGGATTAAGACATGGGTCTTGAAGATAAGTTACCAAGCGGAATCCTTCTCTCTACCGTTGAAGTTTTGGCCGGTTACATGCGCAAGAGCTCACTCTGGCCAGCTACTTTTGGTCTAGCGTGCTGCGCAATTGAAATGATGGCAGTCGGCTCAGCTCCCAAGCATGACATTTCACGATTTGGAATGGAGCGCTTTAGTGCTTCACCTCGTCAGGCAGATCTCATGATTGTTGCTGGTCGCGTGTCACAAAAAATGGCTCCAGTACTGCGTCAAATTTACGACCAAATGACTGCGCCAAAATGGGTCATTGCAATGGGCGCATGTTCTTCTTCAGGTGGGATGTTTAACAACTACGCAATCGTGCAAGGTGTTGACCACGTTGTTCCAGTTGATATTTATCTTCCAGGATGTCCACCACGTCCAGAACAGTTATTAGATGCGATTATTAAATTGCACGAACAAATTAGCAACACATCCCTTGGACCTAATCGCGAAGCAATAATTAAAGAGGTCGAAAAAGCAGCGTTAAATGCTCGCCCAACGATCCAGCTTGGCTCCTTTCCACTTGAAGGGACTCATGCATAATGAGTGAAACCCAGCAAGGAATGTTTGGCGCGCGCGGCACTGGTGATACATCAGGCTACGGTGGCCTTGTTGCAACTGCGGCAGCTATTGGTTCCACAGCGCGCCCATTTGGTGGATATTTTGATCAAGTAGCCGATGACCTCGAGCGTGCATATCCAGACTTTGCTGATGCAATTACCCGCGTAGTTGTAGATCGCGGCGAACTCACACTTCACATCAAGAAAGATCGCCTGGTTGAAGTTGCTCGCATCTTGCGCGATAAGTTGCTCTTTGAAATGTGCATGGGTGTCTCAGGAGTTCACTATCCAGAGCGCACCGGTAGCGAATTGGTGGCTGTCTATCCATTGCTTTCAATGACTAAGAACCAGCGCATTCGCCTTGAAGTTTCTACATCTGATTCTGATCGACACATTCCATCAGTTGTTGATGTGTGGGGCGGCAACAATTGGCACGAGCGCGAAACCTTTGACATGTTTGGAATTATCTTTGATGGCCACCCAGGGCTTACTCGCATCTTGATGCCAGATGATTGGGACGGTCACCCACAACGGAAAGACTATCCACTCGGTGGAATCGCTGTTGAGTACAAAGGTGCAACAACACCTGCTCCATCAGAGCGGAGGTCATACCAGTGACAACAACTTTTGATCCATACGCATCCTCTCGCGAAACAACTGAAGGCACTGTCTATTCTGTAACTGGTGGAGACTGGGATGAACTCGTCTCTGAAATCGGTGAGGCGAAAGAAGAGCGCATCATTGTAAATATGGGCCCACAGCACCCATCTACACACGGTGTTCTGCGCCTTGTTCTTGAACTTGAAGGCGAGACCATTACAGAAGTTCGCCCCGGTATCGGATACCTACACACTGGCATTGAAAAAAACATGGAGTACCGCTCGTGGACTCAAGGAACAACCTTTGCCACACGTATGGATTACCTCAGCCCAGTCTTTAATGAAACTGCATACTGCCTTGCAATTGAAAAACTATTAGGAATTACAGAGGATGTGCCAGAGCGCGCATCAGTAATCCGCGTTCTTATGATGGAGCTCAACCGAATCTCATCTCACATGGTCGCACTCGGTACCGGCGCACTCGAACTCGGTGCAATGGGGCCGATGTTCTTTGCATTCCGCGAACGCGAAATGGTTCTCGATGCTTTTGAGGCGATCACCGGCCTTCGTATGAATATGGCTTATGTGCGTCCAGGTGGAGTGCAACAAGATCTTCCTGCCGGCATGACAACACGTCTGCGCGAACTTGTGAAGACGCTGCGCAAAAACTTTAAAGATAACGAGAAGCTTTTAATTGGGAATACCATTTGGATGAAGCGCACTGTTGGAATCGGATACCTCGATCTTGCAGGCTGCACCACTCTTGGAATTACTGGTCCAGTCCTACGCTCGACCGGACTTCCTTGGGACTTGCGCAAGATGTCTCCATATTGCGGATACGAAAATTATGAATTTGATGTCATCACTGCAGATACCTGCGATGTCTATGGTCGATTCTTAATCCGCATGGCAGAGCTCGAGCAATCACTACGAATCATCGAACAGGCGCTAGATAAATTAGATGCGCTTAACGGTGCACCTGTCATGGTTGCAGATAAGAAGATTGCTTGGCCCGCTCAGCTAGCACTCGGTGCAGATGGACTCGGTAACTCACTCGATCACATCCGCGAAATCATGGGTAGCTCTATGGAATCACTTATCCACCACTTCAAACTTGTTACAGAAGGATTCCGCGTTCCAGCGGGCCAGGTGTACGCGGCAGTTGAATCTCCACGAGGAGAACTCGCTGCCCACGTTGTCTCTGATGGAGGGACTCGTCCATATCGTGTTCACTTCCGCGAACCTTCATTTAATAATTTGCAATCAACATCTGCAATGAGTGAAGGCGGAATGATCGCCGACATCATCGGCGCAGTTGCCTCAATCGATCCTGTGATGGGAGGAGTTGACCGCTAATGTCATCTGTAGACCCAACACTTAACCAAGAGGTTATGAATTCGATTGTTGCGCGTTACCCACGTAAGCGTTCTGCGATCATGCCACTCCTGCACTATGTGCAATCAGTTGCTGGTTATGTCACTAACTCTGGTATCGAAAACATTGCAGAAATGCTTGAAATCGCAACTGCAGAAGTTTCTGCTGTTGCCACTTTCTATACCCAGTACAAGTTCAACCCAATCGGTGAGTATCACGTGGGAGTTTGCACAAATACTCTCTGCGCCGTCATGGGTGGAGATGCGATCTTCAGCGCTCTGAAAGAACATCTTGGAATTGAAAACGATGGCGTGACCGCAGATGGAAAAGTTTCACTAGAGCATATCGAGTGCAATGCAGCCTGTGATTACGCACCTGTCGTGATGGCCAACTGGGAGTTCTACGACAACCAAACTGTTGAATCTGCAAAAAGTTTGGTCGATGGTGCACGCGCTGGAAATCCACCTGCACCTACACGCGGACCTAATCGCCTTGTTACATACAAGGAAGCATCAGCAGTTTTGGCAGGACTTAACGATGGTCTTGCTGGCGAAGGTGTGCAGGCTGGTTCTGCAACACTCCTTGGTCTTAATCTGGCTCGAAAGATGGAGGGCAAGTAATGGCAACGCTTACACCAATTCTTTCAGCTCATTGGGATGAGAAAGATTCATTTACTTTAGAGGGATACAAGCGTCACGGTGGATATAAGGCTGCAGAAAAAGCCTTAGCTATGGATCCAGATGCAGTAATCCAGATGATTAAAGATTCAGGATTGCGCGGACGTGGCGGCGCTGGTTTTCCTACCGGCATGAAGTGGGGATTTATTCCGCAGGGCGATAACAAAGATCACTATCTTGTTGTTAACGCAGATGAATCAGAGCCAGGTACGTGTAAAGATACGCCGCTATTGATGGCTAATCCACATGTTCTGATCGAAGGATGCATTATTGCTTGCCATGCAATTCGTGCAAAGCAAGCATTTATTTATATTCGCGGTGAAGTCACACATGTTGTTCGTCGTGTCAACCAAGCAATTACAGATGCATACGCTGCCGGACTACTTGGCAAAGGCGTTGATGTCGTGCTTCATATCGGCGCAGGTGCATATATCTGTGGCGAAGAGACGGCGCTCTTGGATTCACTTGAAGGTTTCCGCGGACAACCTCGTCTTCGTCCACCATTTCCGGCCATTGCAGGTTTATATGCAAAGCCAACTGTTGTAAACAATGTTGAATCAATCGCATCAGTTCCTGCAATCATTGCAAATGGTGCAGAGTGGTATCAATCAATGGGTACAGAAAAGTCAAAGGGTGCAACTCTTTACTCACTCTCAGGCCATGTAAATAACCCAGGACAATTTGAAGCACCTCTTGGAATTACGCTGCGTGAAATTCTTGAAATTGCTGGGGGAGTGCGCACTGGCCACAAGCTCAAGTTCTGGACTCCAGGTGGATCTTCGACTCCACTATTTACCGATGCACATCTGGATATTCCACTTGATTACGAAGGTGTATCTGCAGCAGGTTCGATGCTTGGTACAAAGGCACTGCAAATCTTTGATGAGACAACGTGCGTTGTTCGCGCAGTACTTCGCTGGACCGAGTTTTATAAGCATGAATCATGCGGCAAGTGCACACCATGTCGCGAAGGCACATGGTGGCTCGTCCAAATCTTGCGCGATCTCGAAGCAGGAGTCGGAACAGAGGCAGATCTTGAAAAACTTCTCGATCTCTGTGACAACATCATGGGGCGTTCATTCTGCGCACTCGGTGATGGTGCAACAAGCCCAATCACCTCATCGATCAAGTATTTCCGCGACGAATACATCGCCCACTTAACTCAAGGCGGATGCCCATTTGATCCAGTCCAATCAACCCTTTTTGTAGGAGCTAGTAAATAATGACTACACAAGAGAGCGCCGTTGCAGTGGAGTTGATTACTGTCGTCAT
>Ga0315904_10000893_pt1 | contig 47413 bp, 39 predicted proteins | sample LakEriMetagenome_6_FD_203529 | JGI IMG/M metagenome (GOLD analysis project Ga0315904, IMG submission 203529) | Freshwater fungal communities from buoy surface, Lake Erie, Ohio, United States - Buoy 12 MA120 | ecosystem: Environmental > Aquatic > Freshwater > Lake | place: USA: Lake Erie, Ohio...
TGGAGGCTTGTGCTCCTTATGCCAACGAGAGCGTTTACTTCTTTCTAGGCGGCTTTGGGCTGGGACTAGCCATCGAAAAGACGATGCTCCATCGCATCGGTGCTTTGTTCCTATTGCGATGGGCGGGATCCAACGCCAGTCGCGTTGTGGCTGCATTCATGCTCTGCACAGCGTTGCTCAGCATGTGGATCAATAACACCGCAACGACCATGCTCATGCTACCACTTGCGATCAGCGTCATTGCCACTACCAATCATCCGAACTTCTCGAAGTCGATCCTTATCGGGATAGCCTATGCCGCAAGCATCGGTGGCATGGGAACTTTGGTCGGTACCGCACCGAATATCTACTTCACCGGATTCCTCAGGGATCGCGGCATGGAGATCGGTTTTTGGAATTGGATGCTTTTGGCCATGCCGATCGTCGCTGTGCTGCTGGTGGGTTGTTGGGTTTGGATGGTTCTGATTCTTTGGCCGATGAAAAAGCTCAGCATCGCGGTTCCTAGCGAATGGGTTCAGGAATGGAATACGACTCGCAGATTCAATTGGCAGCAGCGCACGACGCTCATCGTCTTTGCACTGGCTGCCGCTTGCTGGATCCTGCGAACCCCTATCCTCGATTTTCTCAAAGACACTCCTTGGCATGACCGGCTCGCGCCCGCAAATGACGCTTGGATCGCCATGACGGCTCTAGCATCGCTACTTGTCTTTCCGCTTGGTAAGCCGGTCTTGGAGTGGAGGGATGTCGATAGGATCCCTTGGGGTGTGCTCCTGCTTTTCGGCGGAGGGCTTAGCCTATCGAACGCGATCACCAAATCGGATCTCGACAAGCAGATCGGGATTGCGGCGGCCGGATTGCAAGGGATCCCTGAGTGGCTCCTTTTGACGGCGGTGGTATTGTTGGTGGTGGCCATCAGTGAAATGGCCAGCAATGTCGCCACGGCCACGACGATGATTCCGATCCTCATGGGTGCGGCCGGGGCGATGCAAATCGAGCCGATCGTTTTGCTCAGCGCCACGGTGCTGGCCAGTAGCTGCGGTTTCATGATGCCTGTGGCCACACCACCGAATACCTTGGTCTTTGCCCAGAAAAAATTCCCTGTAAAAGATATGCTTCTTGCGGGTTTCGGTGTCAATCTCCTTGCGATTCTTGTGATCCCACCGGCCGTAATGTGGATCCTTCCAAAGGTGCTCTCCAGGTGATTTCGAGGTATACTACTTGGTCCATTCGGGATTATCGGGGCTGGCAATTCATACCAATGGTTCTTTTCGTACTCGTACTCAGTGAAACGGTACTCGTACTCGAAGAGAAGTATTGGGATTTCGTTGACAAACGGGCCAAATACTGGGGTTCTAGCTTCCCTGAAAGGGTGAGCGATTTGAATCGATTCAGGCGTTTTCGAGTACGAGTACGAGTACGAGTACCGCGTCGCTGAGTACGAGAAAGCCGAGCTTCTAACCACTAAAATACCGGATGGACCTAGTTTTTAGCCACATTACTTAATTCCTGAAAAACCCTGATAGTCCCTGCAAGGGTATTTTTTATGTTGACCTTCATCGGTGACGGATCCGCTCAAACCTGCAACGGCACACTCCGTCGTGATTTTCTCCAAGTCGGAGCCCTGGGTGCCATCGGCCTGGGCTTGCCCCAATACCTCGCTGCTGCCGATTCCCAATCGGTCGATCCATCGAAATCCAAACGCTCGGCGATCATGATCTTTAATCTCGGTGCACCGAGCCACATCGATACCTTCGATGTCAAACCGGATGCACCTGCCGAAGTTCGCGGTCCATTCAAACCCATTCCGACCAAAGCGCCCGGAATGCTTCTTTCAGAGATCCTCCCAAAGCATGCGCAGATCGCTGACAAGTTCTCTCTCGTGCGATCCTGTTTCCATCGCGGTGCTGCCGTCCACGATGCGGGTTGGCAAATCATGCAAACAGGTCGGCAGTTCCAAGGCGGCGTCAATACGCCCCATGCCGGAAGCGTGGCGGGCTACATGCTCGGAAGACGTTCGGATCTACCGCCCCACGTGGTGCTCCCCGAGACTATGGGTCGCGGTGGTGGGAATCTTCCCAACGGTCAAGCAGGCGGATTTCTCGGCAAAGCCCACGACCCTTTCGCGTTGATGGCAGACCCAAGTCAACCGAACTTCAAAGTCCCCGATCTGCTTCCACCCGAGAGCATCGGCACTGCACGCATCGATCGCCGACAGCGTCTGCGCGACATCGTTGATGCTTCCGTCTCGCGCTTCGAAGCCAGCGAATCGGCCAAGATGATGGACGAGCACTTCGCCTCGGCTTACAGGCTCATGACCAGCACCCAAGCTCGCGAAGCCTTCAATCTTGCCGCCGAACCCCAAGAAGTCCGGGATCGCTATGGAATGAATCGCTTTGGACAATGCTGCTTGCTTGCGCGTCGGCTCATTCAAGCCGGCGTACGGTTTGTCACCATCAATACGTTTTTGACCGTCTTTGACGAGATCACTTGGGACATTCACGGCAGCAAACCATTTACGTCCATCGAAGGGATGAAGAACATCGTTGCACCGATGTACGATCAAGGGTACTCGGCACTCATCGAGGATCTATTCCAACAAGGGATGCTCGATGATACCCTCGTGTGCAACGTGGCAGAGTTTGGCCGTACCCCAAAAGTGAATCCTGCCGGCGGACGCGATCACTGGCCCGGTTGCTTCACTTGCGGATTTGCAGGCGGGGGAGTTCAAGGTGGACGCGTCGTTGGAGCCAGCGATCCGATCGGAGCTTTGCCAGCCGATCGACCCACCGAGCCACCCGAAGTCATCGCGACGATCTTCCACGCTCTAGGACTCTCGCTCGACCAACATCTTCCGGGCCCAGCCGGTCGCCCATTCCCACTCGTGGACATCGGTTTCCGCGAAATTCGAGAGCTCTTCTAACAGACCCTATTGGGCATGAACCAACCCTCAAAGATCCTTTCATTGACCGCTCTTGGACAGCAATTGCGATCCGGTGCGATCACTTGCCGTGAACTCATCGAGTCCCAGTTGGCCAAAGTCCAACGCTCCAACAGTTCGATCAACGCCTTGGTTTCGATCGATCCGGAATCCGCTTTGGCAAAGGCGGATGCGATCGACCGAAAGCTGCAAGATCGGCAATCGCTAGGCGCTCTAGCCGGTATCCCCATCGCTGTCAAAGACAACCTCTGTACTCGCTTGGGCGTTACCTCCTGCGGATCGCGGATGCTCAAGGATTTCCGCTCTCCCTACGATGCCCATGTGATCGAAAAACTCCACGAGCATGATGCGATCGTTTTTGGGAAAACCAATCTCGATGAGTTCGCCATGGGGGGATCGACCGAAACGAGCATCTTTGGGCCTGCTCATAATCCATGGGACCTGGATCGAACCTGTGGAGGTTCAAGTGGTGGATCGGCCGCTGCAGTCGCCGCAGGCCTGGTGCCTGCGAGCCTGGGTACCGACACCGGGGGTTCGATCCGACAACCGGCAGCCTTTTGCGGCCTATGCGGCCTGAAACCCACCTACGGACGCGTGAGCCGATGGGGACTGGTCTCCTATGCCAGCAGTCTCGATGTGGCCGGGGTTTTTGCCCATAGCATCCAAGACATCGCATTGGTATTGCAATCGATCGCAGGGCATGACCCACGCGATTCAACCTGCTTACCCCACGAAGTTCCGGACTATACAAGCTTTGTTCGCAACTTCGAACAGATACGATCAACACGCATGGGGGTTATCCGTGAGCAAATCGACTCACCCGGACTCGATCCAAACATTCGCCGATCGATCCTCGAAGCCATCGAGACTTACAAAAACCTCGGTGCTCAAATCGTCGATATCGATATGCCCCACTCGAAATACTGCATCGCAACCTACTACATCATCGCTCCATGCGAAGCCAGCAGCAACCTAGCTCGCTACGACGGGGTCCATTACGGGTTCCGCTCGAAACGACCCGAAGCCTCCGTTTTGGATCGCATGATCGAACAAACGCGAAGCGAAGGCTTCGGCGCTGAAGTCCGCCGCCGAATCCTCTTAGGTACCTACGCTCTAAGCGCCGGCTATTACGATGCCTATTACGTCCAAGCCCTCCGCGTCCGACGGCTGATTCGCCAAGACTACGATGAGGCGTTTGCCAAAGTGGATGTGCTCCTGGGGCCGACTACTCCGAACACTGCATTTAAGATCGGTGAAAAAATCAACGATCCAATCCAACTGTATCTGCAGGATCTCTTCACCGTCGGTGCCAATCTGGCCGGTGTTCCTGCGATCTCGATCCCCATCGGGCATAGCCCAGAAGGTTTGCCGATCGGGATGCAGCTCCAAGCTCCCCCGCTTGGCGAAGCAAAACTCCTTGCCATCGCCGAAGCCTATCACCAACATGTCGATTACCAGCCCATGGTTCCTCCTTCCTTTCAAGCTCCTGTGTCATGAACCACAACGCTGCTGAATATCGAATCGTCATCGGCTTGGAAGTCCATGTGCAACTCAAGACCGAAACAAAACTTTTTTGCCGCTGCAGCACCCGCTTCGGTCAACCACCGAACTCCCAAGTCTGCCCGGTGTGTCTCGGGCTTCCAGGTGCCCTCCCGGTTCTCAATGCACATGCGATCGAACTTGCTTGCCGAGCAGGTGCGGCGCTAAGCTGCACGCTCGCCGATTTCACCAAGTGGGATCGCAAGAACTATTTCTATCCGGATCTGCCCAAAGGCTATCAGACCAGTCAATACGATCTTCCGATCTGCGCCGGCGGCTATGTCGATATCCCCATTACTCCCTCAGCAAATCCCCCTGGATCCCACAACGTTACCAAGAGAATTCGGCTCGTACGCGCCCACCTCGAAGAGGACGCGGGCAAGAGCATGCACGATGAGCATTCCAGCAGAGCTGACTCGAAAATCGATTTGAATCGAGCCGGCACGCCCCTGCTAGAGATTGTTTCCGAGCCGGATCTATCCAGCGCCGAGGAAGCCAAAACCTATCTCTCGGAACTGCGGCTTCTGATGGTCTACCTAGGTATCTCCGATGGCAATATGCAAGAAGGCTCCCTTCGCGCCGATGCAAACGTCAACCTACACATCGCCCAAGGCGACCAGTGGATCGCAACCCCGATCGTCGAAGTGAAGAACCTCAATAGTTTTCGCTCGGTCGAAAGAGCCATCGAGTTTGAGACCGCAAGGCAACAGTCCGAATTTTTGCGCACAGGGTTGGCCAAGGGACAAGCCCCCAAGCAGACGCGAGGCTGGAACGATGTTTTGGGTCAAACCGAACTTCAACGGGAAAAAGAGGAAGAAGCTGACTATCGGTACTTCCCGTGCCCAGATCTAGTTCCCGTTCGCTTAACAGAGCTTCAAAAACGCAATGCCCATGAGCAAGCGACCCAAACGCCAACCCAATATCGCAAGGAATTGATCGACAAGCACGAGCTCAAAACGACCGATGCCGAGATATTGATCCAACAAGGCAAACCTGTGGTCGAGTATTTCCTCGATAGCATTCGAGCTGGTGCACCCGCCAAGCGGATGGCTGCCTGGATGCTTCAAGACGTGCTTCGAACCCTCAACGATCGATCGATCGGTATCGAACTCTACCCGGTTTCACCCAATAGCATGGCGCAATTGTTGGGAGCCATTGAACAAGGCCGTGTCGATACATCTCAGGCAAAGCAGGCGATGGCAAAATTGCTCGAAGATCCCAACCTTTCAGTCGATGCGGCCATCGAATCGCTCGGGATCGTTCGAGTCGATGCGAGCCAGATCGAAAATCTTTGCAAAGAACTCCTTGCCGAGAATGCCGATGTGATCGAAAAGGTTAAGGCAGGGAACCATAAAGCGGTTGCTGCTTTGGTAGGCCAAGCTAAAAAGAAGAACCGCAACGCCGACCCTCGCATGGTACAAGAGATCTGCCTAAGCCTCATCGCTCAAATGCCATAGAGCCCGAATCAAAACACCTATGAACGACTTTGACAAATACTTCCGTCCTGAAATCGTTGGCATGGCTCCTTACAAACCAGGTGAGCAACCCGGTGCGGCCAAGGTGATCAAGCTCAACACCAACGAGAACCCTTATCCTCCAAGCCCTAAGGTGCGCGAGGCGATCGTCCAAGCTACCGAGCGGCTCGAGCGTTATCCTGATCCGTTGGCCACATCGTTTCGGATGGTCGCTGCCGATGTCCTTGGAGTCACACCCGACCATATTCTCTGCGGCAATGGCAGCGATGACATCTTGACGATCCTCACACGGGCTTTTGTCGGCACTGGCCAGAAGCTTCGTTTGCCCTTCCCAAGTTACATTTTGTACCGAACCCTTGCGCAGATCCAAGGTGCTTGCTACGAAGAGATCCGGTTTGCTCCCGACTTCCAACTGGCTGTTCCTTTTTTTGATCGATCCGAAGGTCTCAAGTTAGTCTTTTTGCCCAACCCCAACAGCCCCAGCGGTACCTTGATCGATCATGAAACTATTTTGCGATTAGCATCATCGCTCGATTGTCCGATCGTGGTCGACGAAGCTTACGTTGATTTTGCCCCAAGTCATGCCGTAGGGCTCATTGCCAAAGATCCACGGATCATGGTCACCCGGACGCTGAGCAAGTCTTATGGGTTGGCCGGATTGCGCTTTGGATATTTGGTGGCCCACCCCCAGATGATAGGACTGCTGCGCAAAGTCAAAGACTCCTACAACACCGACTCGATCAGTATCGCTGGAGCAACCGCAGCACTGAGCGATCAGGCTTGGCTCAAAGAGAATGTCGCCAAGATCATCGCAACGCGAACAAGGATGATCCCACAGCTTCGTCGCTTGGGATTCGATGTGACCGATTCGCACGCGAATTTCGTTTGGGCCACCCGAAGCGATCGACCGGTACAACCGATCTATGAGAAGCTCAAGTCGCAGGGGATTTTGGTCCGCTATATGGACTACACGCAATCGGTCGCAGGAGCCTGGGGCGATGGCCTCCGCATGAGCGTCGGAACCGATGGCGAAATCGATGCACTGCTGATGGTCCTCAAGTCGATCCTCTAATGCTTGCGCCCAATACCGTCCAATCGGGACATTGTTGAAGTTGCATTTCCTAGGTATCGGTAAATATTAAGAGCGGAACGGCGCGAGCCGTCCGTGAACCTTGAACCTTCACCGTAGGGCTACACCTCGCCCAGCCTCGATTTGCATCTGCGTAAGCGTACACGACCCTAGTGGACTTAATCGCAAGGGGGGGGCAATTACATACGCAACCATTGGGAAGCCTTGCATGTGTTTGTCAATGATGGAGCGCTTCCGATCGACAACAATCAAGTCGAGCGGTTGATGAAGCGGATTGCGGCCCCAATCGAGTCCCATTGATGCTCGACGTCAGTTGGGAAATCGACGACGGCCTCAAAACCGTCACCAAAACCTTCTTTCCCCCTTCACCAAAGTCGACAGCGAAGAAGACTACCGCCGCGCCTGGGAAGAGTTCGAAAAATGCTACCAAAGCGAAGTTTCCAGTGACAAGCTTCCAGTTTCCAGCGAATACTGAGGCACACAATGGACGACTTCTAGCGTCACTGGAGGTCTGAATGGGCGACAGTCGACCGACCCAAGCTTGGAACAAGGCTTTTGGTGTCCGGGACTTACGATTGGCACGGCTTATGTTCCGCGATGTCAATGGCACTGAAAAGTCGGGGATAAATTGAACGAAACCAGCATTTTTTGCGTAGTCCGAACTGTCCGCTCACTTTTGTTGTCCAACTTGGGGGAGAAGTCGCTATCCCGTTGTTGCTTCGTAAACGCTGGTCTATACTTGGTTTATGCAAATCACCTCATTTGCGACCCCAGGATTCCGCCTCGACGTTTCGGCCCTAGTTTCCTAAGAGTCAAATTTTCCGAGGTCGTTTTTTCCGAGCTAATTAGTCTTCTATGTTCCAGTTGATCCACTTTCCGGCTGAGGCGTTACCCGATGTACGGGCTCTTATTCAGCTGACCAATGATCAATTAAGTGGTCTCACGCGGCTCCTGAATACCAAGGATGCTGCTCCGCCGATCGAACAGTCTTTTGAAGACGAGGTGCGAAAAGCTCTGAACGTGTCACCCGCAATTGCTGAGTCAATCATTCGCGTCAGTGCAATCCTGCAGGGGATGGATTTAAGCGAAGACAACGCAGCCAAAGTGATCAGTGATTTCGAGCAACTAGTAGAATCGGCCGCTACATCGGAAAAGCAGGAGTTGTTGGACTCGATCAACAGCAAACGCTCGTTACTCCAGGCCATCGCGAAGCGTACTCCGGCAGTTACACGCGAGTTAAACGTTCGTCGTATAGGTGCAGGGACTCAGCCAGGAATTCATTCAATTCGTACGATCGTTCAACTACGCCCACTGTTCGAACGAGATGAAGATAACACACCGATTGAAATTGAATGCCTGATTCCAGCAATGACATTGGAGTTGAAATTCAGCAAAGATGACCGAGAGCACTCGGCAACGTTCAGCTTGAGTGAATCCAAACTTGATGAGTTGATTGAATCGCTGGAAGACGCGAGAAATAAATGGCAACTATTGCACCAGAAGTACTCGGATAAAATTTGCCGTTAGGAAAACGATGAGCACAGCAAATATCCCCAAGGCACGAACTGCGAAGTCCTACGCTCAACTTGCAGCAAACGCTGGGGTTGACTTGAAGCAGGTAGGTAGGTGGAATGATCCGTTCCGCGAAGTTGCTTCTGAGCCTGAGGATTTGCAACTCCACGTAGTTTCCGAATGGGTAGCCCATTTGATTCCATCGCATGCTGCTGGCCTTGAGTGGCATACAAGCGATCCGACGAAAGCGGCTTCAATAACTGTGATAGATGTCACCGGCGCACATCGGAAAAGCAAGCATACTGGCGTCGCACTAATTATTGATGCCAAGGCGGTTGACCGATGGGATTCAAAGCTTGTCGATATGGCGAGTTTTCCAGGGGTTGTCGTATTTAGAACTTCCGGGACCGATACTCAACAAAAGCTCACTCAACGTACGAAAAAATTCTTTGCAACAGCAAACGTACCAACAGTCAAAGTGCTAACGACAGCTAAGAACAGGGTATTGGAAACAGATAGGAGATCTGCCGAACCCCAGGCCGCGTTTGATCATAATCAAGTAATGGTATTTACAATTACAGGTTGTCTAACCTCTCGCGACGATAAGCATGCCGTCCTGAATTGGTTTGGCGGAGATGAACTAAAAGTTCGTATCAAACAGATGTTTGGTGCTTGGAAAGATCTTTCGCCAGGTGATTGGTTCAAAGCGGTGATTCTACGTTGCCCTAATGGAAATGTTGTTCAAGCAATATTGCAAAATCGAACTGATCCACCACGATACCTAGACGAAGAGGAAATTGAGTCTGCGTTCTCGCGAATTAAGCCGGCCAAACTAACGCCGATGGAATAGTCACCTGGAACCATCGGATGGCAAACGCAGCGACAATCTATTTCTTGGACGTGGGACAAGGCACTAGTCAGGTCATTCATTTTGAGGATGGCTCTGTTGTGATCCTCGATTGCGGTAGATCCGCGACAACACTGCTCGATTTGCTCCGCTCGATAAAATTTGACCGCATAAAGGCTCTTATTTTGTCGCATTGGCACGACGACCACATTGGCGGCACACCAGCGGTATTGGATTCTTTTGTTGATCTAATCGATCATGTCTATATCCCTCAAGATCGCCCTGCACCGAAAATACTTGCGAATGCAGTGTTTGCCAAAATTGAGGAGATGAGTGAGAATGAGTCGAAGTTCTATGTGAATTTTCTAGTCCGCTCAGGGCCAGAGCGAGGTAAACTTCATCCTCCGCTAAGCGATACCTCTCGTGCGACGTTGTCGGTGGCGTTTCCCACGGCGGTGCAATCATTGCATGCCCAGTCGCAAACTGATGTTAATCAAGGCAGCGGGATCCTAGTCGTTGAATGTGGTACGAAGCGTGTACTTTTCCCCGGAGATGCAGGCCATTTTGCTTTCGAGACACTGAAGCGTCGCTTGGGTGCTGGGAATAGGCTAACGTGCGACGTTACTGCCGCTCCTCATCACGGAGGCAAGCTATCCAGCTCAACAGTTCATACTCCAGGCCATGCAAATGTCTATGAGTGGCTATACAGCGAAATAATTGATGCACGAGTGTCCGTATTTAGTGTCGGATCGTCTAACTCACATGGTCACCCGCTTCAATCGCACATTCAGGCGGCACGTAACAATGGGTCGCACGTTTTGTGCACTCAAATGACAGATCGGTGCCACGCGAGTTTATCGTCAATCGCTCCAATTCTTCTCTCGCCAACAAATCATCCAGCCTCCTGCAGCAGATCCGGCGTGGGTTGTGCCGGAACAATCGTCGTCGATATCGACGAATCGACAGTCGGGATTCGTCGTTTTGCAGAGCATCAGGATCTGGTAAGTAAGCTGGCCACTGAGCAAACCCCTCTCTGCCGGCCATCGGCTGTGGTTTGAGTTCTCTCTCTCCATGTAATGCTTGTGCAGTGCTACAATTACAGCCCCTGCAGAGGGGATTGGGTTCGCTTTCAAACCCGCTTAATCGCTAGAGTCGAACTGGCCATCCGGTCGAGGCTGATTTATTGATCCTTGACGGACAACAACGGATGACTTAAGTGGACCCCATTGTTCGGACCACGGGTTTGGATAGAAATCCGTGTATTTTTTGAGCCGCGAGCCGTCCGGTGAACCTTGAACCTTCACCGGAGGACTTGCGCGGTAATGCTTACAGGATCGTTGAGAAAGCTCTCGTCATAGACTCTTGCTGCGAACGAGAAATATCAAGCTCATTAGCGATTCGTCTCCAGTTTGAGACCGCATCCCGTACCCTATCGATGATCTGATCGGCGCGTTGAGAATCAATACGAAACATGCGGGCAACACTACGTACCAAACCGATATCAAGGGCGTTATTCGCCTGGTCGATGTTGAGCGACAATCCTATGCCATGAGGATCTGGATTAAGGTCAAATGCCGGCGATAGCCTCCATCCTTCCCTCGTCAGAAGGAATCCATGATTTCTTAGATGGTCATCAGTATTGTGAATCGCAATAGAAAAAACGATTCGACGCCAAAGCTCCTCTAGATCCTTATCAACCTCCTTCTGGTTCTGAATGATCCAAGTAGCAATGTCCAGATAGCTAGCGCCGGTTGAACCATCAGAACCGTCGCTGTGGCCAAGCATCGTCATTGCCGAGGCAAAATGCAAACGCTTTCGGCTTCCGTCGACATCAACTCGATCGAACCTTTTACACAAAAAAGTTCGGTGCTTCGTTCCATACGACTCAAGCTTGGCTTCACAGACCGTCAGGCCGCTTTGTACCGCAAGCCGGTTTGCCACCATCTCCCAAGCGGAGATGTCTCTAGGATCGGATCGGCCAGGAAATTTCGCGATCCATAACTGTTCATTTTCATCAAGGACGCCGGCTTTGGGGCGTGCTCCACCAAGCGAGGATCCAGGTGCGATGAGCATCGCTAAAGACTCATCGAGTTTTCTCCCGGAATCTTCCGATTGGACGGTCCAAGAAGCCTGTTGGAGATCCCTTAGTCCAGTCCATGGCGGAGCGGCCACCTTGGGATCATCGCTTACGAAAGGGCCATGAGGCTCCAGCCGGAATCTTACACCTCCCAACCTTTGCTCATCGTGAACTCCTAAAAGGTAATCCGAATCCATCAGATTCCTATGAGGCTTGCCAGTGCGCCGTGCATTCTGGGCCTCTCGGCGTTGCATCAGCATCCTGCCCCACCGATCGGGCGAGGAATCAAGGAATAGCCCAAAGTTCGATCGCTTATTATCGGAGGGGTACTGGAAACCTTCGAAGTGATGGAGTTCGGGATCCAGAAAGATCGCATTTGGAGATTCCAACCAGGTTTTGTCGTAAGCAAACGCAATGGATTCCTTGCCCCTGATCGAATCGATGAAGAGTGTACCGATCAGACAAGGTTCTTCGACCCAAACCCAATCTGCATAAACATAGATTTTGCGGCTCATGGGCCCTGCTCCGATTTGCGCCTCGCCTTGAGCAACTCGATATCCGCAAGTTTTCTGCCAAGCTCGTCGTCCGAAGCGAGTTTGACTAAATCATTTTCCAGTTTCAAAGCGACGAGAACTTGGAGCAACACAGCTAAAGAACTGTTGGCATCTCCTTTTTCGAGGTGGTAGAGCGTCGAACGGCTGATCCCAGCTCGCTCGGCCACTTGGCCCGTGGTGAGTTTCCTGCGTCGTCGCGCCAGGCGCAGGTTCTCTCCTAGTTGTTCGAGCAACCGCTGATGCTTTGGAAACAGGACGGGACGCTGCCTAGCCATTGATCGATACCTTGTACAAAAAACTGCTTTTTGTGTTAAGTATAGATCAAATTAGATGGAAATCCAGAAGCGATAGCCAAACCACCTGATCGGCTAGACGGTGGCTTTGGCCATCGACATTTCTTCCTGACGCAGTTCTTCGATCAGAGGCCACAGTTCATCGACCTCATCCTTGAAAAGGTTTCCGATAAGAATATCGGTGATCAGATGTTTCTTGTCCGGGTGTCTGCGAACCAGTTGGCCAAAGTTCAGGCCATCGTAGAAAGCCCGAACTAAGTTTCGCATACGATCCATCGCTTTGCGATACTCTGGTTCCCAAGCTCTCAAGCGGGTCTCAGAAGGATCGTTGACGTCCAGGGCATCTGCGATCGCATCGCCGGCCATCTGAGCAGACACCAGTGCAAGCAACACACCCGATGAGTAGAGAGGATCTAGGAATCCAAACGCATCCCCAACGAGCACCCATCCGTCACCAGCTCCTTGTCGGGCTTTGTAGGAATACTCTTTCATGATTCGATATTCGCCAACACACTCAGAACCGGCGATGCGCGGCTCAACCCCAGGGCAGCGCGCGACCTCTTCGTGGAAGATCTTTTCAGGATCCTTTGTCTCACGGTTCTTAAACAGATAATCGTAATCTGCGACGACCCCGACGCTCACGATGTCATCATGGAGCGGGATGTACCAGAACCAACCTTTCTTTCCTTGGGTCTGGATGACGATCGTACCACCTGCATCGCGTCCAGGTTCACGCTTGGCCCCTTTGAAGTAAGACCAAACGGCAGCCTTCTTGAGTTCGGCATCCCACTCGCGTAGGTTCATCCGGTCGATCAGTAGCGACGACTGGCCAGAGGCATCGACGACGACTTGGGAATGAACCACTTTGGCCGGCTCGTCCCCGATCTTGACCTTCACCCCAACGACTCGATCCCCTTCTTGCTGGATATCCAACACGCGGGCACCTTCGATCACTTCGACTCCGTGCTCCCTGGCGTTTTCCATCAGAAGCTGGTCGAATTCGCTGCGGAGGACTTGCCAAGTCTGAGAGCGTTCATGGGGATCATACTCCTCGAAGCGGAACGGTTCGGACAGTTTGCCGTGCTCGTTGATAAACTGAACGCCATACTTTTTGGTGAAATGGCTCGACTTCATCTTGTCCAAAAGTCCGATTCGTTTGATCGTACCGTGGCAGAACGGGATCAAGGATTCGCCGACGTGGAAGCGTGGGAAATGATCTCGCTCGAAGACCGTGACTCGGTAGCCTCGTTGGGCGAGTATTGTGGCTGTGGCACATCCAGAGGGCCCACCGCCGATGACAATCACATCTGGTTTTTCAACGGACTGGATCATGACTAAACCTACCTTGGGTGATCTGCTTGAATCGTTTCGGTTGCAATGGGAACGCCAAGCGGTCGGTTTACCAGTGGCCGCTTGGAGGTTCGTGAGGTTCTCGGGACTTCTGGAGCAATCTGCACAACGCGGTGCAGTCTGCCGCCGTCAAATGGCCTAACTGCGAAATGTGCAACGCCTTGACAGGTTCCTGAAGTTTTTCCAGCAGCTCGAGTCCTTCGGGAGTGATTTCAACCAGAACCGTCCGTCGATCCTCCTGACTTCGCAACCTGCTTACCAGTTTGCGTTCTTGGAGCTTATCGAGCATCCGAGTGATATCGGGTGCTCGGGAGATCAGGCGCTGGGAGATCTGGAGGGTCGGGACGGCTTTTGGACTTGCTGCTTGAAGGATCCGCAAAACGTTGTATTGCTGGGAGGTTAAATCCCAGCTCTGAAAAAGTTCATCTTCGAGCGCTTTGAGACGGTCGTACGTTCTCCAGAGCGAGAGATACACCTCCTGCTGCTGAGAATCGAACTTGCGTTTCTTGGCCTCGGACTGAGAACTCATCAAGGTATATTAGTCGTCCAAACAACTATTGTCCAGACAGAAAAACCCCGTTTTTTCAGCAGTAATTGGCGTTTTCCGGATCTCAAGGGGGCCTTGGCCGATCACTTGGCCATTTCGATGTCTGGCAAGACCCAGGATCGGTCGAAATAAGCTTGGGTCGGCCCATAGAGCCGAAAGTAAGCGAACCAGCCTTTGCCAGGTAAAGTCTTGATCCAGTTGCTCTCGGGCTTTCCGCTCGGAGCCGCAGGTCCAAAATAAAGATCAACGCTACCGTCTGGATTTTTGACGATGTCGTTCCGCGAAGACCGGTCTGGCTGAACCCCGGTGTCAACAAAACAGCGTGTCTCGTTGTCGTAAACCGTAACGGACCAGAACTGCGCGACCGGTGCGTCCTTGGGAACTCTCAAGTGATAGGTGTTGCTCCCATTGAACCAATTGCCTTGACTATCCTTGGTAGATTCAAGGTACAGTTGGCCAAACCCGACCGTTCGCCCCATCATCCCGACGGACACTCCCACGGCTTCATAAAACCACGACGTGCGCTCGTCGATTTGAGTGTGATGCTCAGCCTCCTGGTTGGTTTCCTTGAGGAAGAGCGAAATGTCCCAATGCTTGCCTGGCCATACTTTCGCTCCTGCGAATCTTTTTTCGTAAGCGATCGTCCGAGCCATGACCTCACCGGTTTGCGCTGCATCGATGAGAATCTTCTTTTGCCTATCGGTGGGCTCGAACGGTTTGCCCTTCTCGATCCCCAACGGCTGAAGCATCCCCATGATCATCCGATCTCGCTCGTGAACAGGTTCTTCGTTGATGATCTTCGAGAGCCCTTCCCAGAACGCAAGTCCCCGAGGTTGCACACCACTCCACTTGCGGCCATTGGGTGAAACGTGGCGAGTAGGACTTGGGTTTTGGCGCTGAGAGTAAGGGTAGATCTTCAGTCCATCGATCAGCGCACGAGCTTTCGCGGGATCTGGATCCAGCGCTCGGTGAGCTGACCAAATATTCACCGTTGGCGAACGGAAGACGTAATAACCTTCGGGCTTCATGTCTGGATCATCAGGTCCGAGGATCAGGTACTTACCACCGGCTCCTTTATCTGGCCCAGTTTGTCCCGAATCGGTGATAGGACGTTGCCAGAAGTCCGTGCACCCACCGGCCGTAGCACCTGCAGGAACCTCCAGAACCAGTGGGCCCGTTTCCTTCAGATTGGGAAACGCCATGATGTAAGGAGTCGTTGCGTTGGCCGTAAGGAGCCCGAGCTTGTCTTGGAACGTAAGGTAGTCCACATAGTCGCATTTGCCGGCACCGAACTTCGTCAGATGCTCGCTTTGCCACTGCTGCATGGCCATCAGAGGCAGTGCCCAAAGGTAAGCCTGACAAGCGCGCTGATAGTCGATATCGTCAAAGACCCTTTCGGCCGTAGCACCTGCCGGGTACCCATTCTCCAACTCGATTTTACCAAGTCGGGTTTGGATACTTCCGGTCGTTGGCAACTCTTGGGCAAGCACGGTTGTCGATGCCCAGGTGCTCAGTGACATGATCGCAAGGGCAATTGAGTGCTTCGAATATTTCATGGGTGTTCAACTTTGCTCATTAAAATGGGAAGATTTTTGGCGCTTACTGCAGATCCATACGGGCAAAGAGTCTCCGATAGCGGGATCCTCTAGTCAAGTTAAATCCGCAAATACTCTAGCAATCTGGCTGTTTGTGCAAGAACCCGAAGCAAACCCAGCACAGGTATGGAGTAGCTTTACTCAAGAGTCTGCCTGGCAATTATCCTCTCGCCTGGCATCTGCTTGGCCAAGCTCTCAATTCGGTCAACCTTGTCAACACCGTCAAAAAGACCGCTCATGAACACTGATAAACGCTCATGCAGAACCCGATAAACAGCACAGGCCCAAACGCAGGATCGTGGGGAGCTTGGTTCAATTCCTCGCCGTTGGCTGCGGGTTAAACGAATGTTCACCAATGCGAACAGTGTCGATGATTTCTCCGAAATCATCGCATGCGCCAGAGCATTTGAATCAATGCAAAACAAATGTATCAAGGCCGATAGCTGCAGCAGTAGCGTGTGGATTCCTCTGTATGTGGTTTTGGCTGCTATGATGTATGCCTGATCCCTAAGAGCACTCCAGAAAAACAAGGACTTCGTCGATGAAGTTGTTCATCCAGCACAAGAATCTTCTCGCCATATTCATCGCGATCGGTTCAATCGGCTCGCTAAACTTAAGTTCCCAAGCCGATGATTGGCCGCAATGGAGAGGTCCCCAGCGCAACGGCACTTGGGAGGAAACCGGTATCGTCGAAAAACTGCCACCCGGCCAGTTGCCTTATGCGTGGTCCACACCGATCGGCCCGGGTTACTCAGGGCCCACCGTTGCACAAGGCCGCGTCTATGTGATGGATCGCCAACCCAAAGAACGCCAAGCGACCGAACGCATCCATTGCTTGGACTCCCAAACCGGTAACTCGCTCTGGGTTGTCGAGTATCCAGCCGAGTATCGAATCAGTTACACCGCTGGTCCACGCGCGAGTGTTACGATCGATCAAGGCAAAGCCTACTGCGTCGGTGCCATGGGACACTTCCACTGCCTAGATGCTGCAACCGGTGAAGTGATTTGGAAAAAGGATCTGCAAAAGGACTACGATATCCAAATGCCTATCTGGGGGATCGCAGCCTCTCCGTTGATCTACGGGGATCTCGTGATCCAGCAAGTCTGCGGATCGGCGGATGCTTGCATGGTCGCCTTTGACAAGCTCTCAGGCAAAGAGATCTGGAGAGCCTTGAAGGATCGAGGAGCCTATTCGTCCCCGATCCTGATTCGTCAAGCAGACCAGGACGTTCTGGTATGCTGGACTGGCGATAGCCTCACAGGACTCGATCCAAAGACCGGAGCCGCCCTCTGGACACACCCTTTTCCCCCATCGCGCATGCCGATCGGAGTCGGTGATCCGGTGCTATCAGGGGAACAGCTCTTTGTCTCGTCGTTTTATGATGGGTCGCTGATGGTTCGCGTTCCTAAAGACAAAGTCGCTTCGGAGGTCCTCTGGCGCGCAGTTGGCCCTGACGAGCAACATACCAAGAGTCTTCATGCGATGATCGGCACGAGTATCGTCCGCAACAACCTCGTCTTTGGCACCGACAGCTATGGTGAATTCCGTTGCCTGGAGGCTCTTACCGGCCAGCGCCTTTGGGAAGACACGACGGCAGTGCCACGTGCTCGCTGGGCGACAATCCACATGGTTTCTCAAGCCGACCGAGTCTGGATGTTCAACGAACGAGGTGAGTTGCTCATTACCAAACTATCGAACGAGGGGTTGCAGATCCTATCTCGAAGCCAACTGATTGCACCGACTCGCGATCAATTGGGACAAAGAGGAGGCGTGTGCTGGTCCCATCCAGCCTATGCCGAAAAGAGCATCTTTGCCCGCAACGATCAGCAGATCGTGCGGGTATCGCTCGAAGAAAAATAATCGCAAGATCGAACGCTTGGGAGAGAACGGGCTTTGAAGCAACTACTGCGTAGCGTGCTTCTTGGGCTTGTAAATCTCAGTAGCCGTTCCGAAATGAACCTCGCCGGCATTCATGAGCGTCTCGCTCAATGTCGGATGCGGATGGATCGATTCGGTCAAATCCCGAACCTCGCAACCCATCTCGATGGCAAGCACCGCTTCGGCAATCAACTCACCAGCCCCCGAACCGACGATGCCACATCCAAGCACCCGATGGGTCTTGGGATCCACCAACCATTTCGTCAGTCCATCGGTGCAGCCCAACGCTTGAGCCCGTCCACTGGCGGCCCACGGATAAACTTCGATGTCCACTTCGATCCCTTCCTTCTTGGCCTTGTCCTCCGTCAGACCAGCCCACGCGATCTCCGGATCGGTAAAGACCACCGCTGGAATCGCCTGCTTATCAAACGAAACATTGCGGCCTAGGATCACTTCGATGGCCACCTTGGCCTCATGACTAGCTTTGTGAGCTAACATCGGTTCGCCTGCGATGTCCCCAATGGCCAAGATATGCGGGTCGGCAGTCCGCTGCTGCTTGTCGCAGACCACAAATCCGCGCTGATTTAATTGAACATTGGTGTTTTCCAGACCAATCCCATGAGTGGCAGGACGCCGTCCTACGCTCACGAGAACTCGATCAAAACGCTCATGACCAAACTTGCCTGGCCCCTCAAAAGTAACCTCCACTTGGTTGTCAACTTCGGCAACCGAGCCAACCTTGGTGCTCAAATAGATGCGATTGTCAAAAAGCTGTTTCAATCGTCTTTGCAAGGGTGCTACCAGATCTCGATCGGCTCCGGGTAAGAGCGTATCGGTCCACTCGACGACACTGACTTGGGACCCAAGGTGCGCGTAGACTGTCCCCATTTCCAAGCCGATGTATCCACCGCCGATGACCAACAGCTTACCAGGAATATCGGCTAACTTGAGCGCCCCGGTCGAATCCATCACTCGCTCCGAGCCGATCTGGAAATTCTGCGGCATCGCGGGAATACTCCCCGTGGCAAGCACGCAGTAATCGAACGTCAGCTTACCTCCCTCTGGAATGCTCGGATCGGTGCCTTCGAGGATCAGCGTCGTCGAATTCTCAAAGCGACCTCGCGCTCGGATGACTGTAACGTTCCGGCGTTTTGCGAGTTGTGCAAGTCCGCCGGTGAGGGTATCGATGACCTTCTCTTTCCGAGCCCGCACTTTATTGATATCGACCTTGGGTGAGCCGAACTCAACCCCCCAACCGCTTGTGAGTTGATGGGCTTCATCGATCACTTTGGCAACATGCAAAAGCGCCTTGCTAGGAATGCAACCTCTTAAAAGGCATGTCCCTCCTAGCTTCGACTCGCTCTCGACGATGACGACTTGTTGCCCTTCATCGGCTGCAAGAAAAGCCGCCGCGTATCCGCCAGGACCACCACCTAAGACGACGATTGGAACGTGCATTTGAGATCAGATAAGAGGGATTCTAAGGGGGAATTTAATGAACGAGGCTCGTTTCGACGAATCGAACGAGCCTCGTAGCTTCTCGATAAAATTATAATCGGGAGGAAACCCGATCGGTGATTAACGCGACAGGAATTCGACCACGATATTGGCATTGACCGGTAGCGAGATATCGCTTGGTCCAGGAGCGCCCAACATCGTTGCTCTGAGTCCTTCGGTATCCAGAGACACCCATTCGAGTGGAGCTGGCGGGTTGTTGGCGATGATACCTCGGTAGAGGTTTCGCACCGCTTCGCTACTTCGAATCTCGATCACATCGCCTGGTCTCAGAGAGAACGAAGGGCTGGTTACCTTGACTCCGTTGACCTTAAAGTGACCGTGGACGATCCCCTGGCGTGCTTGCGGGCGAGTCTTGGCCAGCCCAAGTCGACGGACGACGTTGTCCAATCGTCGTTCGCACAAGAGCAATAGCGTCTCGCCGGTGTTACCTTTCTTACGAACTGCGTCGTCAAAGTAACGGCGTAGTTGTCGCTCGCCGAGCCCATAGTAATACTTGATCTTTTGTTTTTCGGCCAAGGCGGTGCCGTAGTTACCGGATCGGCGGCTACGTGGGTGCATACCTGGCGGATTGTCTTTCCGCTTTTCAAATGCGCGGACGCAACCGGCGCTCTCATAGAGCAATGCGCCAAAGCGTCGGTTGACGCGGGCTTTGGGTCCTGTGTATCGCGACATGCGAATATCCTGCAAATAGGACGGCTCAGTCGGCACTCTTTGCTACACCGCAAAGGTCTGCTGGCCAGGGGATCTTGGTGAGTGAAGGTCGATCTTGCGACGATTCGCTACTAGCTAACCCGAGCAAATCCGTAAGGATCGCTCGGTCATGCACTGCACGAATCGTTTTGCAAGTCGTTTGCAAATCTCTTTGCAAGCGTTCAAGGATCGCAATCGAAAATTGCGATCGGGAATCACCGAGGGACAAGGCCCTCAAAGTCGCTGCTCTGGAAACTACTTGAGTTCGACAGTCGCACCGGCTTCGGTGAGTTCCTTCTTGATCTTCTCAGCATCGTCCTTGGAGACTTGCTCTTTGATCTTCGAAGGAACACCTTCGACCAACTTCTTGGCATCGATCAGGGACAAGCCGGTTAGGTTCTTGACTACCTTAACGACGTCGAGCTTCTTATCGCCGAAGGCGGTTAGAACAACATCGAATTCGGTCTTCTCAACCACAGCGGCAGCACCGCCGCCACCGTCGGCTGGAGCAGCCATGACAACAGCGCCACCAGCGGCAGCTTCGATGCCATGGACATCCTTTAGGTAATCGCTGAGTTCCTTGGCTTGCTTGAGCGTCAGACCAACGATCTTTTCGCCTAGGTTCTTGATATCTTCCGCGTAAGCGGTTGCTGACTCGGACATTCTAACATTCCTCTATAGTAAAAACGGACAAACGAATTGTTTAGGAAACCGACAAACGCCGAAGGTTCCCTGCTCCAGGTCTTGCGACCGGGATTGTTCTCTTAGCCTTCGGAGCCTTCTTGGCCTTCGGAGCCTTCTTGGCCTTCGGAGCCTTCTTGGCCTTCGGAGCCTTCTCGGTCTTCGACCATCTTCTTGACTTGACCGGCGATCTTGCGAGCCGGACCGACGAGTTGACCAGAAAGGGTGCTTCCGGGCGAGAGAATCTGACCCAAGAGCATTGCGATCTGCTCTTGGCGATTCGGCCACTTGGCAACCTTCTTGACTTGTGCAGCGTCCATGGCTTCTCCATCCATGACGCCACCTTTGATCTCGAGCTTCGGGAAGGCTCCCGAATCGACGAGCTTGGTGACAGACTTGACCAAGGAGACGAAATCTTCGCCACCCCAGATGATCGCCAAACTGCCGGTCTGATCATCAAACGCCGGACGAAGCGAAGAGCCTTCGGTAGCCATGGCAGCAAGCGTTCGCTTGACGACCATCAAGCTCAAGCCTTTTTCCCTGAGCGCTTTGCGGATCGCATAGTTTTCGTTTCCAGTCATTCCAACGATGTTGGCGACCATTGCATCATTGACCCCATCAAGGCGGCCAGAGATGTCTCGGGAGATCAGTCTCTTTACAAATTTGCTCATGTGCTCACCAATTCCTTAAGCCGACACGCGGACGCTAGGGGTCATCGTTGCGCAAATCGCGATCGACTTGATGTAAGTACCTTTGACTGCGTTTGGTTTGATCGACTGCACATAGGAGATAAACGCTCCGATGTTCTCGACCAATTTGTTTGCATCGAAACTCAGCTTTCCAACGACCGCATGGACGTTCGAGCCTTTGTCGTTTCGAAACTCAACCTTACCCGCTTTGTATTCTTTGACGACTCGTGCCACGTCGTTGGTCACAGTGCCTGATCGAGGCGAAGGCATCAAGCCACGTGGACCGAGCAACTTACCGAGCGGCCCGACCATCCCCATCATGTCTGGGGAGGCGATGCATACGTCGAAGTCGAGCCAGCCGTCTTTGATCCGCTTGGACAGATCGTCCGAACCGACTGCATCGGCTCCAGCGTCTTGGGCCTCTTTTGCCAAATCTCCCTTGGCAAACACAATAACGCGTTGGGTTTTACCAATGCCATGCGGGAGGACCAAAGAACCGCGAACGATTTGATCGTTCTGCGCCGGATCAACCCCGAGGTTCATATGAATCTCAACGGTTTGATCGAACTTGCGTCCGCTGAATTGCTTGAGCAGCTCAACGGCTTGTTGCAAAGGCATGGGATTCTTTCCCGGGGCCTTCGCAAGCATGGATTTCATTGCTTTTGTTGGTTTGACCATTTGAAAGTTCCCTTGGACTTAGCCTTGTACGATCTCGATTCCCATGCTTCTTGCTGTCCCTTCGATCATGCGACGAGCATGTTCAAGATCGCGGGCATTGAGGTCCGCCATTTTCTTATTGCAGATATCATCGACCTGAGCTCGCGTGACCTTACCCACCTTGGTCTTGTGCGGTTCACCCGATCCACTAGCAATCCCAGCGGCCATCTTGAGTAACGCAGATGCCGGAGGACTCTTGGTAATGAACTCAAAGCTTCGATCGGAGTAAACCGTGACGACCACCGGAATCGGTGTGCCATTGAACTCTTTAGTTCGTTCGTTGAACTGAGAAACGAACTGACCGAGATTGATACCAAACTTGCCCAACGACGTTCCGACCGGAGGGGCTGGAGTGGCCTTGCCTCCCGGCACTTGAAATGCCGCCTTGCCTGTGACTTGTTTAGCCATGTTTGAAAAAACCTAAATGACAAATTCCAAACGACAGACGGATCAGCAACCGGTGCTTGTGCACCCTGCCACCTTTCCGCCAGGACTTACAACGACTCGATCTGCCAGTGATCTAGCTCGACCGGTGTGCTTCGCCCGAAAATGTTAATAATAACCGTGACCCTACCGTTGGCTTCGTCGATGCGATCGACATCACCTTCGAGACTCTGGAAGTTACCTTCCTTGACTCGTACGCGATCGCCTGAACGAAACGGTATCGAGGTCTTTGGCCCTTGTTCTTGATCCACATCAGGATGCGCAAGCTTGATAATTCGCTCTGCATCCTCATCAGTCATCGGCGTGGGTTTGCCATACGTTCCAGTGAAGTCGCCGATGCCCGGTGTCTCTCGCACAAGGAACCAAGTGTCATCATTAATGATCATTTGGATCATCAGATAGCCCGGGTAAAGCTTTTGCTTTTTAATTCGCTTTTTGCCATCCCGGGAAAACACCACGACATCTTCGGTCGGAACTAGAATCTCGCCGAAGTACTCTTTTAGACTCGATAACTTGATGCGCTTCTCGAGCGCCTCGCGAATGGTATCCTCGCGGTTAAACGCGACTTTGAGGATATACCAACGCGGGGCCGGCGCGAGCCCATCAGTTGTCGTATTGTTCGTGGAATTGTTCACTCGATAACCTAGCGCCAGTACATGCGAATCATCAACCGATCCCCTAGAGAACCGCCGATCAATCTCCTGGCTGTTGGCCGGTTCGATCTACCCACCAGACGGGAACCCCGTCCTCAAGCGGCGTAAATCAAGCCGACGCTACCAAAAAAACTAACTCACCCCTAGCGTTTCAAACAATAGTTGCCAGAACGCGTCGTAGCAAAAAAGCAATAGTGCTAGGAATGCCATCGTGAATATAACAACCATCGAGGCCCTGTAAAGCTCATTTAGCTTAGGCCACGAAACCTTACCCAATTCTGCTTCGACAGCGATCAAAAAATCCGCAAAACGGGGCCAATTGATCAGCCGAAACCCTAACCACATCCCTAAGGCCATGAGACCAAAGGGTATCCAGTAACGGGCAGAACTCCAAAACGGACTTGCCTGGGCCGAGCCGCTCGGGGCGACCCAAGCTCCCATGGCTTCAAAAAGCTGCCAAGCACCCAATCCGCATGCAAGCCAAATGGCCAAACAGGTCACTTGCCTTACGCGCCTGCCTTGCTTGACCTTGTACTGCGCGCTGTTGAGCAACTCGCTGATAAAGGATCGATTGAGGGAATCGTCTGTGATCGTTGCCATGCTTGGAGCAATTATCTCCTGGAAATAACAGGGGCGGCAGGAATCGAACCCGCAACCCCCGGTTTTGGAAACCGGTGCTCTGCCAATTGAGCTACACCCCTTTATGACAAGTCGCGGGCAACATCTCCCGCGACCGTCTCGAATCATCTTAACTACCAGTTTCGAGTCATCGCTGAAACCAGTAGCAATAGATCTTGATTACTCAACGATCTTGGTCACAACACCCGAACCGACCGTCTTACCACCTTCGCGGATAGCGAAGCGAACACCTTCGTCGATCGCAACGGTCTTCTGCAACGTTACAACCAAGCGAACATTGTCGCCAGGCATGCACATTTCAGCACCGATCAAATCGGCTGTTCCGGTAACGTCGGTGGTTCGGAAGTAGAACTGTGGACGATATCCACTGAAGAACGGAGTGTGTCGACCACCTTCGTCTTTGCTCAAGCAATAGACTTCGGCTTCGAACTTCAAGTGTGGGGTGATGCTGTTTGGCTTGGCCAAAACTTGACCACGCTCGATATCATCACGAGCAACACCGCGGAGCAAGCAACCGACGTTGTCGCCCGCACGACCTTCCTTCATTTCCTTGCGGAACTGCTCGACACCGGTGACGGTTGTCTTACGCTTTTCCTTGGTCAAGCCGATGATTTCGACTTCTTCGCCAACCTTGACCATACCTCGCTCGATACGACCGGTAGCTACAGTACCGCGACCTTCGATGCTGAAGACGTCTTCGATGGCCATCAAGAACGGCTTGTCTTCTTCACGGGTCGGTTGTGGGATGAACGCATCGACTGCATCAAGCAAATCCGAGATGCATTTGGATGCAACTGGATCGGCTGGCTTGTCATAAGCAGCCTTGGCATTGCCTCGGATGATCGGAGTCTCTTCTCCTGGGAATCCGTACTTCGAGAGCAGCTCGCGAATTTCCAATTCGACCAATTCCAAAAGCTCTTCGTCGTCGACCAAATCGCACTTATTGAGGAACACGACGATCGCAGGAACATCCACCTGGCGAGCCAAGAGCACGTGCTCTTTGGTCTGGGGCATCGGGCCGTCAGCGGCGCTGACAACCAAGATCGCGCCGTCCATCTGGGCAGCACCGGTGATCATGTTCTTGATAAAGTCCGCGTGGCCCGGGCAGTCAATGTGAGCATAGTGACGATTGGCCGTCTCATACTCAACGTGCGAAGCGGCGATCGTCACCGTCTTGGTCGCATCCCGAACCGTACCACCCTTGGCGATATCCGCATAAGTCTTGGGAGTCGCCAGCCCCTTGGCTGCCTGCACCGCCAGCAGTGCACCGGTGGTGGTTGTCTTGCCGTGGTCGATGTGTCCAATCGTTCCAACGTTGCAGTGGGGTTTCTTGCGTTCAAATACCTCTTTGGCCATTTTTTGCTACAACACCTAAATTAAAAACCCAGAAATCCGTCGCCGTGAAGCCGATGCCATACCGGCTAACGCCCACGCACAACTACAGAACTACTACTCGTACGCTGTCTCCTGACCCAGGTGCACCAACCAAAACCGCTTGTCCAAGCCATTCCTTGCGAAACAACCCAGAAAAACAACTTTTATTTGGAGCAATTCTCCTGACCGAAGGTCAAAAGCATAAGCAAATCCTATAAACATGCAATGCTTAAAATCGGCACAATTGCTCGGGCTTTGATGCCTTCGCTTTCGCTGTTGCTTTAACCTTCGCTGAGCTAAAGCTGCTGATGGGACTTGAACCCATGACCTCTTCCTTACCAAGGAAGTGCTCTACCACTGAGCTACAGCAGCACCGTCAGGAAAGCGGGTGAAGGGAATCGAACCCTCGTATTCAGCTTGGAAGGCTGCTGCTCTACCATTGAGCTACACCCGCAGTTTTTCAGTCGATTTTTTTACTGTTTTTCTTACCGTTCTTGACCCTTCGCTTACCCTCGACTGCCAGCCATTTTACTGGTCGGGCAAGCGATGACTAGGCAAACAGTGGTCAGGCAAACAGTGGTCAGGCAAACAATGACCCGTCAAAAAATGGGAGGTGTAGGATTCGAACCTACGTAGGCATAGCCAACGGATTTACAGTCCGTCCCCTTTAACCGCTCGGGCAACCTCCCCCCGATTTGACTCAAGCCATTTTCGGCCATTTCCACCCGGCTTGTGCAACCACCCTGGAAAACAATCCCCAACTTTTATTGGGGATTTTGACCAGCGCCAAAGCACCAAAGCCGGCGATGGGACTCGAACCCGCAACCTGCTGATTACAAATCAGCTGCTCTGCCAATTGAGCTACGCCGGCATCATTTGCTGTTGGGTTTTCATCCGCCGAGTCGCTCTAGTGTACAAATCGGCACTGGACCCGCAAGGCGAATTTTCTCAGGACTTTTGAGCATAGACACCTGCAAATGCTCTCGGTTCGCCTATTTAAAAACCCCTTGGAAGGGGTTCATCGATGGTTTTTGACGGCTGTGTGGGTGGCTACGGAGCAGTGATTTCGGAGAAATCACCGACACTACTGTGATTTCGGAGAAATCAGCGATTTTGGTTGAGGATCAATCCGAGAATCTCAGCCCGAGACGAAAGATTTTCTCGGAATACCCCACGCATCGCACTGGTGGTGCAAGAAGCCCCAGCTTTGCGTATCCCCCGCATCGACATGCACGAGTGCGAAGATTCGATCAAAACGACCACACCGCGAGCCCCTAACTCCTGCTCGACCATGTTGGCAATCGTCTCGGTCATCCGCTCTTGCACCTGCGGACGCCTTGCAACCTCATCGACCACACGGGCCAATTTGCTCAAACCTACCACCTTGCCATTGGGCAAATAACCCACATGCGCCTTGCCCGAGAAAGGCAACAAATGATGCTCGCACATGCTGTGGAACTCAATATCGCGAACCAACACAATCTCGTCGTAGTTCTCTGTGAATACTCGCTTGAGGTGAACCCGAGGATCCTTGTGCAATCCCGAGAAAATCTCAGCATACATGCGAGCCACTCGAGCCGGTGTTTCGAGCAAACCCTCGCGGTCTGGATCCTCCCCAACAGCAATCAGAATCTCTCGAACTGCTTTCTGAATCCTCTCGTGATCGACCTTCATGCTGTCTTGGTTCTTGCTTGCCACAGGCTTGTTTCGTTTGCTGTTTTTCCCCGCCCGACTAGCGACCTCGTTGGTTGCACTTGCCAAGCTTCGTGTGATTCTCTTGCCAGTAATCATAATCGAATTTTCCAAATATCTCGAATCGAGAATTGTCAGTTTGCCTGCCACGTTCCGTGCAGTGGCCTTAAGCGGGGCTAGCTCAAGCGGGATGTCCGAAACCCATAAAAGCATAGCGGCCTGCCAAGTGTGCTCCCCTTGCAAACCCTCCTGCGGGTATACTCGGGCACTTCAAAACCCACCGTGATTTCCAAGTAATTCTTCGCAAGCCATGAGCACCCAAGAGCCATCCGGAGGCGTGAGCCTCCGGGACTTCCAAGCCCTAATTCATAAGATGTACTACCAGAAGGATCTCCAACGCGGTATCCCGGGCACCTTCATGTGGCTCATGGAGGAAATCGGGGAACTGGCCTCGGCCCTCCAAACCGGAACCGATCGCGATAACCTCGAAGAAGAATTTGCCGACGTTCTAGCCTGGCTAACGACCATCGCCAACGTCGCCCAAATCGATCTTGCCCAAGCCATCTCGAAGAAGTACGGACAAGGGTGTCCGGGATGCAAACTCCTTGTGTGCACCTGTGCCCTCGAAGAAAAGCCCTAACAGGAAAAGCAATCCTCATGATCGATGTTTCGTCTGTCAACCAATTTCACACTTCAAGCGTCGCTCGGTGGCACCGTGAGCCCCTGGATCAACCCTACGGCGATCCTCAAGCGGCTGTCCAAAACGCTGGTGATCCTCTTGCGATCATCTGCCAACAACACCAGTTCAACTACTTGTTATGGCACGAAGAAGACATCGCGCGCTCGGTGGATGTCTCGGATGCTCAAATCGCTCAAGTCAAACGCAACATCGATAAATACAACCAAGCCCGCAACGACTGGATCGAAAAGGTCGATGATTGGATCACCGCCGACTTAAGTCGCCAAAACATCGAGCCACTGCCCCAAGCCAAACTCAATACCGAAACACCCGGCTCGGCCATCGACCGTCTTTCGATCATGTCGCTGCGCATCTACCACCTCGAAGAACAACTCGAACGAACCGATATCGACCAAGCTCACATCGACAAAGTCTCGCATCGCTTGGCCGTTTGCCGTCTGCAATTAGCCGATCTTTCCAACTCGCTCCAAGAACTCCTTGCAGATATCTATGCCGGTCAAAAACGTCACAAGACCTACCGGCAAATGAAAATGTATAACGACCCGAGCCTGAATCCCTACCTGTACAACCGCCCAAGCAAAACAACCTAAGATCACAAGGTGTCTTCCATGGAACGTCTCATCCCTGTCCTTGGACTGTGCGTCCTTTTGGGTATCGCTTGGCTGCTGAGTTCCGATCGCAGCCGAGTATCGGTTCGCATCGTCCTAGGTGGTCTGCTGATGCAATTCGCTCTGGCCCTCGTGGTTCTGCGATCCGATCTTGGACAATCGGTCTTCCAAACCATCGGCGACCTGTTTACCAATTTGCTCGATTGCGTCGACCAAGGTGCAGGATTCGTCTTTGGCACCAACGAAGTCTCGACTCCGGCTGGCAACACCCCGGCCTACAAAGTCCACTTCGTGGCGTTCAAAGTCCTCCCGACGATCATCTTCTTCTCTTCTCTTATGTCGATCCTCTATTACATCGGTGCGATGCAAAAACTCGTCGGTGCGATCTCGTTTGTGATGCAAAAAACGCTAGGAACAAGCGGTGCTGAAACCCTTTCGACTGCAGGGAATATTTTTGTCGGGCAAACCGAAGCCCCCTTGCTGGTAAAACCCTACCTCAACTCGATGACCCGATCCGAACTCATGGCCGTTATGGTCGGAGGTTTTGCAACCATCGCAGGTGGCGTCATGGCCGCTTACGTCGGCATGGGTATCAGCCCAGTTCACTTGCTTACGGCTAGCTTGATGTCCGCACCGGCCGCACTGGTAATCGCCAAGATCATGCAGCCTGAAGTCGACTTGCCTCTGACGCTCGGCAAAGTCGAAATAACCCCACCGATGGAAGCCACCAACGTGATCGATGCAGCAGCCCGAGGTGCCAGCGACGGAATGCAACTGGCCTTGAACGTCGGTGCCATGCTCATCGCCTTTCTAGGTTTGATCTACATGCTCGATTCGTCCTTGGCAACCTTGACCGAGTGGATCACTCTCAAAGCCACCGGCACAGGCCACCGATTGACCTTCACTCAAATGATGGGTTGGTTCTCCCAGCCCTTCGCTTGGCTCATGGGTATCGAAAACAAAGACTTGCCCTTTGCCGGCCAAGTCCTCGGGACTCGCATCGTAGGAAACGAGTTCATCGCCTACCTGCAGCTCGATCCGAAAGTCAATCCGGATCTTGCCATCTCCGAACGAACCAAAACGATCCTGACCTACGCTCTGTGCGGCTTTGCCAACGTCGGCTCGATCGGTATCCAACTCGGTGGACTCGGACCTCTAGCTCCCGATCGACGAGCGGATCTTGTTAGCCTCGGTGTGCGGGCCATGATCGGTGGACTGCTTGCTTGCTACATGACGGCCTGCTTGGCATCGATCTTGATCCCCTAAGATCGGTCGATTTGAATCCTACACGGAATCAAGGTCTATCACGATGAACGCTAAAAATCACCAGCAAGTCCTCGATTACTTAGAGCAAGCTCGACAAGTGGCAAAGCGAGCCTATTGTCCCTATAGCAAGTTCTCCGTCGGATGCGTGCTGGTCGATGCCCAAGGCCGAGTCTTTGAAGGTTGCAACGTCGAGAACGCCTCCTACTCGGTGACCCTCTGCGCCGAACGAACAGCAGGCTCGGGTGCGATCGCACAAGGCTCACGCCACTGGGAAGCGATCTACATCGTCTCGCCGACTCGCGTTAGCCCCTGCGGCGCCTGCCGACAGTTTCTCTTTGAACTGGCCCCGGAACTGAAAATCTATCTGGGTGATTTGCAGTCCAAAGAATTCATCGGGCCGGTTGCCATCGGCGATTTGCTACCGATGGCAATGAACCTCCAGCAGACGACTCTGCCGCAGCCTTAAGCCTGTGTTTCATAGCCTTTGCGGCTCTCGCGACCAAGGAACGAGTTGGCTTGTTCATCGCCGACGATCACGCGATTCTGGGCATCCCAAGCCACCGCGCGGCCTAGTCGCATCGCGATGTTCGAGAGGTGACAGATCTCTAGCATCCGATTGTGAGTCCATACATCGGAAATCGGTTGCTTGCGAGTCTTCATCGCCGCCGTAAAGTTCTCGGTGTGATTCTCACTGACTTTACCGCCGTAGATCTCTTCGATCGCCCCGTCAGGAAGCGGCTTGTCCTTGAGCTCCTCGACAGGTTTACCGGTGATCTTGCCTCGATTGACGAAGAATCGACCTTCGGTTCCCTCGAACAGAATCCCGTTATCCCCTTCGCTGGTGATCACCAGCAGTACATCGTTGGGCATGGCCGCATGGATCTCGAAGTTCGTCGCAGCGTTGTACTGATCCGATACAAGCGGATGTCCATCCTTATACTCGACCGGTAACTTGTAACTGACCGGAGTGACTTTGCTTGGCCCGGTCTGACTAGCACCGATGGCCCAGTTAGCAATATCGACGTGGTGAGCACCCCAGTCGGTCAGCTTGCCACCGGAGTACTCGTGCCAGTTGCGGAACGAATAGTGCCCGTTGCTATAGAGAGGTACTCCACCGCCATAGCCTTTGCGCATCTCGGCAAGTGCGCGATAAGGAACCTTGGGAGCTGGCCCGAGCCAAAAATCGTAATCGAGTCCTTCGGGTACTGGAGCTTCTGGAATCACCGGCGAGGCTTCCATCGCATCGATCCCGCAAGTGACCTTCTTGATCTTGCCGATCCGCCCATGCTTGACCAGCGCCACGGCGGTCAAAAACTGATTGTTGAACTCGGTTCGCTGCATCGTGCCAACCTGGAAGACCCGACCGGTCTCCTTAACAACCTTCTCGATCAATTTGCCTTCGTTGATCGTCAGTGTCAGCGGTTTTTCGCAGTAGACATCTTTGCCAGCTCGCATCGCCTCAATACAGATCTTCGTGTGCCAGTGATCGGGCGTTGCAATCATCACCGCATCGATGTCTTTGCGATCGAGAATCTTGCGATAGTCTTTGTAAGCGTCCGGTTTCTTGCCCTGGGCCTTCTCGACTTTGCCAACGTTCTCCTCGAGAACTTTCGAGTCCACATCGGCAAGAGCCGCAAAATTAGCGAACTTGAACGACTTGCTTGTGATCGCCCAACCTTGATTCCTCAGTCCAATCGTGGCAAACACTGGCCGATCGTTAGGTGACTGATAACCGGATGCTCGAAACGGCGAGCTAGCGACCACCGAAGCGCCGGCAAGTCCCATCAAGAAATGCCGACGTGAATTGAATTGCGAGTGACTCATGGATTATTCTCCAAAATGGATCAATAAGAAGGAAGAGGACCAAGGGGGTGTTCAAGACAGGATAACACTATAAACACAAACGGGGTCTTCAGGAATTATCGTGGCTTAGAATTTATGCCACTGGTTCTCTTCGTGCTCGTACTCGTACTCAGTGAAACGGTACTCGTACTCGAAGGGACCTGTTGGGCTGTCGTTGATATACGGGACAAATATTGGGTTTAGAGCTTACTTGGAGAGGTGATCGGCTTGCATCGATTCATGCGTTTTCGAGTACGAGTACGAGTACCGCGTCGCTGAGTACGAGAAAAACGAGTTTCTACCCACAAAAATACCGGATGAACCCACAAACATGAAACAGGGCCACGAATATCTACAGACATTGCCACCCGATGACCAACGCTCCGAGAACTATGCGGTAAATCGCAAAAGGAGCAAAGCCCCTGGAGCGAACCCATTGCATAAACCAAGCGATCACGGCCAAGGCGACCAAAAAACTCGTTACAAAGCCGATAGCAAGCGTGACCCACTGCTGGGATTGGATCTGAATCGGGCTTTTGATGACAAACTGCAAAAGCTTAAATCCACTGGCAGCAAACATTACAGGGATCGAGAGAAAAAAGCTGAACTCTAAGGCTGCCGGGCGCGAGAGGCCCATGATCTGCCCACCGGCAATCGTTGCCATCGAACGACTCGTACCGGGAAATACCGCCGCCAAGATCTGCGTCGCCCCAATGACGATCGCTTGCCGCAGTGTCATTGTCTCGATAGTGTCTGTCTTGGCCTTGGGCGAAAACACCCGATCGATCCACAGCATGGCGATTCCACCGACGAGCATGGCCAAGCCGATGAACAGGGGCTTTTCGAGGTTCTCACCGATGAGCTTATCCATCAAAAAGCAAGGGATCGCAGTGACGAGAAAACTGATGATGACCAAAGCCAACGGATGCTGCCACCAAGGTCGGTTTGGGCCATCGGGATTCGCAGTCCGTTTTGAGCGAATATTTGCTAAAAAAGAATTCCCAAAATCGACGATCCTTTGCCAAAAGTAGACCACTACCGAGAGGATCGCGCCGAGCTGAATGACCACCGTGAACATCTTCCAAAACGGATCGTCCAATTGCATCCCCAAGAGAGCTTGGGTCAAGACGATGTGAGCCGTCGAACTGACTGGCAAAAACTCCGTGAGTCCTTCGACGATCCCGACCAAGAGAGCTACCAAATAATCCCGCATGTTGAGACTCAAGCCTTCCGAATTTGCGAATCGATGGATCGTTCAAAAAAGGGGGGGCGAATCCCACAATCGATAGCCACAGCCGATAGGATCTACGGTTCCCTGTGGGGGGGCTTTAGTTTAACGAGCAATCGAATACTTGACACTGCTCAATGAGGCTAGCTTTCTTGAAAAGCTGATCGACTTGAAGGTGCCTGTCGGCTTACGTTCGTCGTTCCCGTCGGAAAAGCCTAAGAATTGAGCGAACTTGCAAGCTCTAAACATTCTTGCATCGCTTGCTTGTCTCCCATCGCTTGATAAACCGATGCTTGTCCGAGATAGCACTGTTTCAGCCATCCTCGCTCGGGCTGCCGCGACTTGGCAATGCCCTTTTCAAAGATCGCGATGGCCTGTTGGTACAGTTCCAACGAATGCACCCAACGCTCTTTTTGGCGAGCCAGTTCTGCTCGATTCAGATGCATTTTCGCTAAACCGTTTCGATAGTCATTGGAATCGGGAAACCGATCGATCAGAGCACGGTAAAGACCTTCTGCTTCTTCGAACAGGGCCTGTGCCTCATTGGATTGGTTCGTCTTTGTGTGCAACGATCCGACGACACCCAGTGCGACGGCCAGCCCGTGGATATAGTCGATCCGGTCAGGGTCTCGCTTGCAAAGCTCCCGACGAGCATCCAGTAGTCTCGGGGCAAATTGGTTCGCTTCGCTCAAACTGTCAAAGCCCGTGTGGATGGCGACAAGGTTGGTCAGGGCTAAGACTTCTTCGTAACGATAAGCCGTATTGTCGGGATGACTCTCAAGTAATTTCCGGTGAATCGCCAACGACTCGCTCGTCGCATCGATCGCCGGTTGCATCTCGCGACGTTGGGACTCGATCACACCCAAGACACCGAGATTGATCCCGAGTTGGCTTTTTAAGAGAGGGGCGGAAGGAGCGGCCGCGACGAGTCGACGCTGAGCACTGATGGCACTGGTCATATGTTCCTTGGCCAACTCGAAATTGCCAACATCCCGATAGCACTTCCCCAAAACAGTTTGGTGCATCGCATAGGCCTCTAAAGCAAGGCCACTTTTTTGGAGCAGACGGTTCAACTGCGAGATCTCTTGCGAGGATCGCTCGAGCGTCTGAATCGCTTCGTGGATTTTGCCCAGAGCTTGTAGGGACAAAGCGATCCTGATAAAGGTCCGGCATTTTTGGACCAAAAGGTCTTCTTGTGAATCCGCTGGAACTTCGGCACGTTCCAGCAACTCCTTGGCCAAGTCCAATTGTTCGGTCGCCGGTTCGAATTGCTTGCTGAGGGTCAGCAACGTCCCGAAGTTGATTCGAAGATCGGCTTCGAGTTCGATCCGTTTCCAGTCGATCGATCGGGTTGGAGCCGGTTCGGAATTTGGAGTCGCATCGGAATCCAGTGAGGCCAGAGCGCTGCGGAAATAGCCTATTGCTCCTTCGATGTCTCCTTGTTGGTGAGTGCCTTTGGCCAGCTCACCGTAGGTTTCCGCCAGGAGATTCCGGTATACGGTGCTAGGATCGGTGGGGATGAGTTGAATCAGGAGTTGCTCGGCCTCTTGAAGTTCATTCTTTGCGGTGTCCTGTTCCCCCAGCATGCTGTGAATCGTGCCGAGCCGCAGGTGGGCTTCAGCCCGAATCGCGCGGCTCTTGGTGGAATCTCCTGTTCGTTTTGCGAAGACTTGCCACCGGTTGGCGATGCCCTGCAGCGCGACCCGTTGTTGGCTATTTTCCTGAGGGCTGTTGCTGAAGGCTTGTTTGGACATTTCCTGCAAGCCAATTCTCAATTCATCGACGAGTGCGTCTTCGGCCTGCTGGGCTCGTACGCTCGCTTGGGCCTTGAGCGTCGATTCGACGATGAGCCGATTGGCCAAGGATTGCGTCGTGTTGTGTTGATAAGCAGCGATCGAAGCCCCGAGGGTAGCCAAGGCGACGAGTCCCACGAGTGATCCGCACAAGGCTCGATTCCGCTGTGACCATTTTCGCAAGCGATCCCAAGTACTCGGGCGTTTGGCACAGATCGGTTCGTTACGAACAACGGCGACAAGGTCGCTTGCAAGGGCCCTTGCGCTTGGGTAGCGGTCGCTCGGATTTTTCTCTAGGCATTTCAAACAGACCGTTTCAAGGTCACGTGGTATCGCCTCAGCGACTTTGCTCGGCGGGGTCGGTGGGTGACGGAGCAACTCGGCGAGCAATGCGGCGCGATCCGAGGCGATAAACGGAGGGCGACCTGTAAGCAGTTCATAGAGCACCGAACCGATGCCATAGATATCGATTGCATGGGTCGGCTCGTTCCCACCCCCGGAGGCTTGTTCAGGCGCCATGTAAGCCGGTGACCCGAGGATGTCCCCGGGGTGTGTGATTTTGAGATCGTCACGCCAGAGTTTTGCCAGTCCGAAATCGATCAATTTGACCGCAGGCGCGTTTGCTCCCCCGCCGGTATCGTCAACCGCGACCAGGATGTTTTGTGGTTTCAAATCGCAGTGCAATACCCCGCGCTCGTGGGCATGCTCGATCGCTTCGGCCACCCGGATCGCGATCCTCGCGGCCTTGATAGGATCGAGGCGATTGGATTGGATCCATTCGTCGAGCGGCACGCCCGCGACATGCTCCATGACCAAGGCTGGGAGTTGGCGAACCATGAGCACTTCGAGAACCGAAACGATGCTGGGGTGAGAGAGTTTCGCTAAGACGCGGGCCTCGCGCATCGCACGAGCGGTCCGGTCTGCCGATACCGACTTGTTGCCCCCCGGCTCGGTGATGATCTTGATCGCAACCTTGCGCCGTGTCACCTCCTGAATCGCCGAGTAAACGGTACCCATCCCCCCTTTTCCGAGGAAACGCACATCGCGGTACCCGACGATATCGATCGAGTCGCCCGGCAGGGGTGTTCGATCCAAGGGTGGAGCACAGCCAGAGTCTTCATCGGGCCCCGAGGTGCTATCGGATGCAGAGTTTTGCGGAACTTGACCGAGCGTGCTTTGTAGCTCTTGCACGAACGTGGTCCGGCATTCTGAGCAACAAGCCAAGTGGTTGGCGATTTGCCGTGAATCTTCGATGCAATTCACGCCCAGGGCATAGCTGCGGATCGTGCTCAGGGGTAGATGCTCGCCGTCCAGAGTTTTGTCCATGAGGGTTCCTGTTGATAAAACCGATCAGCCGATCGATTCGAGCGCCAGAAGTTGCGCATTGAGTTGGCGTTCGAAACGATCTTTCGATTTGTACACCACATCGATCGTAACCCCGAGCATTTCGGCGACTTGGGATCCCGATAATCTCTCGAAGGCCATCAGTCGGTAAGCTTCCCAGGATGTGTCGTTGCATTCCGAACGAGTGCGAATAATCGCCAGATCGAATGCTTCGCGTTCGATCAATTCATCGATTTGGGTATCGATCGTTTGCATCGTGGACTCGGAAAGGCAGCTTGCCAGATCGAAGCGAACGCGGGTCTGTCGGTTTCGATAGATGGCTTGTCGCACCGATTGGAGCCAGCAGTTTCGGGAGACTTTTTTGAGCCACGCGCGAAAGGAGCCTTTTCCACGGTGATCGAAATGATGAACGCTTTCGAGGACCTCCAACAAGGTCTCTTGGAGGACGTCTTCGACGTCATGGATCGGGACGTTCCACGATTGCATCCAGCGTCGCATCATCCAAGTGTATTTGGTTGCGAATTGATCCCAAGTCGAATGATCCTGCTGCCCGAGCCGCTGGATAAATGAAGTGGAGGTATCAAGAAGCAAGGCATGGTTCATGGTGATCGGTTCGTTTGCTCGCAGGGTTAAGCCCAGCGCAACCTCCTTTTGCTGTTGACTCTGCGCAACATCCCTTCGCACCCTGGACAGTTTATCGAAATGGAGAGGAAAAGTAAGCAAAAAAAGCTGAAACTCAGGCACGAATCAGATCGTTTGAGAAAAACCGAAAAAATCGTCCATTTTGTGTCCAATCGCATGGGTTCGTAGCACTTTTAGCACGACGTGGAGAGTCTTGTCTAGCAGCACGGGCTCACTTTGTCAGCCACTCGAAAGGAAGCGATTGGGCGTCTGTGTTTTTTCCCGAAGGATCGGTCGCTTTGTTTCTTTTATTGGGTTAAGCAGGAGAGTGGTTATGAAGTTGAATCAGAAGAAGGCTCAGAAGTCAGGCAGTCGATATCGATTGGAAGCTTATCTGGCCGCAGGGCTAGGAAGTTTCGGGCTTGCATCATCCGCTGAAGCTGGAATCGTGCTGATTGATCTTACAAAGGCAGGTAGCAACCAGGTCGATATCACAGGTGTTAATGGAGGTGCAGGCCTAGGTGCTTTTAATGTAGTGAATGAATTCTTTTTACCTGGCAATGCTAACGCATTATTCGTTTCTAATGGCGCTCTCAGCGTTTATGGATTATTCGGTGCCAATGGCCTTGAGTTTGGTTCTGGGGGCTCAAATGTTAGCCCCCAGGCATTTATGCCGGGAGCCATTATCGGTGGATCGACCAGCACGGTCTGGACGCTATACCCTACCGTTTCATCCTTTAAGAGCGGCTCTGAGGAATCGGCCGCGTTTGGCCCCAGCACTTACATGGCGATGCGGTCACCGGTTGGGACTGATTTCTACTACGGTTGGATCGAGGTAACCTGGGATCCGAATACAGACCAGTTCCGGCTCTTTAGTGCTGCCTATGAGGATACACCCAACACAGCGATCAAAGCTGGTGACACCGGAGCGGCCCCTGTTCCCGAGCCCGCTAGCAGTGCCGTTGTTGCGCTGTTGATGGGTGGAGCGGCACTGCGCAAGTGGCGCAAGAACAAGAACAAGCAGGACGCTCAAGAGCCAAGCAGCGAGAGCCTCGCCTCGTAGTACGCATGGATGGTTGCACAGTGGCCGAAGGCCACCATGCTAGTAACCCGACGTGTCAACGAGGGAGCGTCAGAGGAATGCTCAATGGCTTCTAGAGGTCAGTGCCGTGTACTGTCGCTCCCTCCCTTACGGATCGGGTTACTGGCAAATGCGCTGTGGCCAAGGGCCGCCATGCTAGTAACCCGACGTGTCAACGAGGGAGCATCAGAGGAATGCTCAACGGCTTCTAGAGGTCAGTGCCGTGTACTATCGCTCCCTCCCTCACGGATCGGGTTACTGGCAAATGCGCTGTGGCCAATGGCCGCCATGCTAGTAACCCGACGTGTAAACGAGGGAGCATCAGAGGAAGGCTCAACGGCTTCTAGAGGTCAGTGCCGTGTACTATCGCTCCCTCCCTTACGGTTCGGGTTACTGGCAAATGCGCTGTGGCCAAAGGCCACCATGCTAGTAACCCGACGTGTAAACGAGGGAGCATCAGAGGAATGCTCAACGGTTCCTAGAAGACAGTGCCGTGTACTATCGCTCCCTCCCTCACGGATTCGGTTACTGGCAAATGCGCTGTGGCCAAAGGCCACCATGCTAGTAACCCGACGTGTCAACGAGGGAGCGTCAGAGGAATGCTCAACGGCTTCTAGAGGTCAGTGCCGTGTACTGTCGCTCCCTCCCTTACGGTTCGGGTTACTGGCAAATGCGCTGTGGCCGAAGGCCACCATGTTAGTAACCCGACGTGTCAACGAGGGAGCGGTACTGATTTTTCGCCATCTGATTCGATTGATATTTACCTCATGACAAAAAAACGATTGCTGCTCGTCGGCTGGGACTCAGCCGATTGGAAACTCATCAACCCCCTGATGGACGCAGGGGCTATGCCCACCCTCGAAAAACTCGTCAACTCGGGTACCAGTGGCAACCTCACGACGCTCGAACCACAGCTATCCCCCATGCTCTGGACCTCGATCGCCACGGGCAAAATGGCTTATCACCACGGCGTCCCAGGCTTCACCGAAGTCGAGCCGCAATCCGGTGCGATCGTCCCAGTCTCAGCAGCCACTCGCAAATGCACCACCGTTTGGGAAATGCTCGCCGAAAAAGGACTCAAAAGCCACATCGTCAGTTGGTTTGCCACCCAAGGGGAACAAAACATCCCCGGCAAAATGGTCTCGAACATGTACTGCCACGTTCCAAACGTCCCCCAAGATTCGGATCCTGATAGCTGGCCTCCTCCCCCTCCTGGAACCTATTGGCCAGAGGAACTTGCCGAACTGCTCAACGAAGACCGCGTCAGTCTCCACGATATCGACCCAGATTACGTCCTGCGATTGTTCGTGCCCAACGGACACCAAGTCGATCAGTCCAAAGACCAGCGGCTTTCCGCGTTGGCCAAACGTCTCTCGGAAGCCTTCTCGGCTCACAATGCCGCAGTACGGTTGATGGAAATCGATCCAGAGTGGGATTTCTTTGCGGTCTACTACCGCACGATCGACGAGATCTGCCATCAATTCATGCACTACCATCCTCCCAAGATGGAGGGGATCCCCGAAGAAGATTTCGAGATGTACAAAGAGGTCGTCAACGGTGCCTACCGCATGCACGACTTGATGCTCAGGCGTCTGCTGGAATTGGCAGGTCCCGATACGAGCGTGATGCTCGTCTCGGATCACGGATTCCACAGCGACCATCTACGACCCAAGTTCACTCCGCGCGTCCCGGCAGGGATCACCGTCTGGCATCGCCCCCAAGGTGTCTTTGTCGCATCTGGCGAAAGGTTTTGTAAAGACGAACTGGTCTTTGGCGCTCGATTGCTCGATATCACCCCCACCATTTTGCATTACTTCGGCTTGCCTATCGGCCAAGACATGGAGGGCCGGGTGCTCGAGGATGTCTTCCGCGAAAAACGAAACGTCGAGACGATTCCAACTTGGGAACCTGCCGTTGGCACGCAGCGTCCGCGTGCCAAACTCGACGAGAAGGAGAACCGCGCACTCTTAGATCAATTCGTTGCACTCGGGTACATCGACGAGATCCCCGAGGACAACTCGGTCGCCATCGCCGAAACCAATCGCGAGAACGATTGGAACATGGCTCGGGCCTATATGTACGCTCAGAAATACGAACAAGCCTTACCGCTACTAGAGCGGTGCCTGCACGCGCAACCCTTCAGGCCTGATTACGCTCAGATGCTTGCGAATTGCCAACTGCAATTGAAAATGCTCGGTGAAGCCGATCAGACCATCGACCGAGCTCGCGACCACTTTGGGAGAACCGAAAACGCCGATTTGATCAAAGCCTCCATCGCCATCGAGCGCGAGGATTTCGCGACGGCCTTGGAACTGCTCGAAGGGGTCAAGGATAAGCTGCCTCAAGAAGTTCAAATCCAGTTGTTCATGGCCCGATGCTACGCGGCCCTTCGACGGTGGGACGAAGGCCTCGCGGCCGTCGATCGTGTACTGTCTGCCGATCCGGATAATCCCCAAGCGTTCTTGGTCCGAACCAGGATCGAATTGCATCAAAACAAGGCCCTCGACGCCGTCGATTCAGCGCTGGCGGCCATTGGCCTGCAGTACGGAAACCCCATGGGGCACTATTTGCTCGGAGCGAGCTTGCTGCAATTGAACAAACTGCGCGAAGCTGAAAAAGCACTTAACAATTGCCATCGCTTGGCACCGAACTTTTTGCCCGCCCTGCGGATGCTTGCTCGGGTCTATCATCGACTCGGAGACATGCCGCAATTCACGGCGACAGAGAATCTGCGGACCCAAACGGCTAACAAGATGCGAGATTCGGCACAAAAGGAGTTAGCACGACTACGAGTGCTGGCTGCCGAGCGCCAAGCCGATCGCGACGAGATCGACCGTCAAAAACAAGCCGAGATCGATCGCAAGGAGGCCGAGATCGCAGCCATCGAACCGCTGGAAATTTTGATCGTCTCGGGGCTTCCACGCTCGGGGACTTCGCTCATGATGCAGATGCTCAAGGCTGCTGGCATCGAGCCGATGACCGATGGCAAGCGGACGGCCGACGACGATAACCCCGAGGGGTATTGGGAGTGGGAAGAGATCAAGCAGTTGCCTAAGAATCCGCGCATCATCGAGCAGACCAAGGGCAGGGCCGTTAAGGTGATTTCAGCATTGTTGCCGTCGTTGCCCCGACCGCATCGTTACAAGATCATCTACATGGTGCGGCCTACGAACCAGGTCGTCGATTCGCAGTTGGTGATGCTCGATCGCCAAGGTCAGAAGGCTCGCTCGGAGAAGCAGCATTTGATCGATGTCCAAGAGTCCCATAGTCGGCAGATACGCCAGGTTTTGGCTAAGAGCGATCGGGTCGATTTGCTGGAGGTTTCGTATCCCGATCTGGTGGCTGATCCAGGGCCAGTGGTCGAGCAGTTAAAGGCTTTTTTAGGCGAAAACTTTCAAGACTCCGAATTCGTGTCGGCTTGTGTGAAGCCCAAGCTTTTCAGAAATCGCTAAGACATCGTTTCGAGCGATGATCAATTTCCTTTGCCACTGACAGCGATTGAGGAAGCATAAAAAAAGCCCGGATCCAATGCTTTCGCATGGATCCGGGCTCGTTACCGTCAAGTTTAGCCTGTTTTGGTGAAATGGTGACATTTCATCCACAAGCTGGGGTTGGAGCTGCTTGTCTTAAACAGCCCGCCGGCATACTTAGGACGCCCCACCCCTTTGGCTAGTAGAACAAGAATTCACTAATCACCTCCTTTCGAAACGAGCCAGGCAAAATGCCCCCAGGTTGCCTAGAATCGGGAGCCTTTTGCACCGATACGCACAGCCGCGATGCGTTTCGCAGCACTTACTGAGATTGTAACCGTCCGAACCTCAGAAAAACAACGGGAATCTGTGAATTTACCGCCAAGTCCCCCAGTCGGTATTCCAATCTTGGGAACTTCGGTAGATTGAAGACCCATGGCACCCTACGTCGAACTCCACTGCAAATCGAACTTCTCGTTCCTCGAAGGTGCGTCGCACGCCCACGAACTTGTCCAACAAGCCAAACTCTTGGGCTACTCTGGACTTGCGATCAGCGACCGCGATACCTTGGCCGGCATCGTCCGCGCCCATACGGCCGCTAAGGATCAAAACCTGCGATTCATCGTCGGCTGTGAAATCAACCCCATCGACGGGCCTGCCGTGGTCCTTTGGCCCACCAACCGCCAAGGCTACGGCGATCTTTGCCGACTCTTGAGCATCGGACGACTGCGGGCCCCAAAAGGTCTATCGCAAATCACTTGGCACGATATCGCCGCCCACAGCCGCTTTCTGCTCGGTGGCTTAATCCCAAATCTACCCAACGCCCAATCCTCTCGCATCCTGGACTTCGGCCAGCCCGATTCGAAAGACCAAAACCCAGCCGACCAAAACCCAGCCGAGCAAGAACCGGCGGATCAAGACCCGGTCGAATCGGGCTTGGACTCTGCTGCTCCACTGCAAATCCCACCCATCCCATCGAGACCCTGGTGCTCGGTCGGACATTCCTTTGACCCACTGGAACCTGCCAACTGGCTTGCATGGCTAAACCAGTTCGGCGAACTTTTTCAAGATCGCGGGTACCTCATCAGCCACATGCATCTGCTGGCCAACGACCAAGCCAAATTGCAAATGCTCGGCCAACTCAGCCGCCAATCCCGAGTCGAATTGGTCGCCGCTGCAGGTGCACTCTACCACCACGAGCATCGCATGATCCTCCAGGATTGCCTCCAAGCGATCGCTACAGGAACGACGATCGACCAAGTCGCACGTTTCAGACCCTCCAATGCTCAGCGAGCCCTCAGAACCCTCGAGCAAATCGAGCATCTGTATCGCCAAGCCCCTGAAGCGATCGCAAATACGCTGGTCATCAGTGATCGCATCGACTTTAGTCTCGATTCGCTCCGCTACGAGTACCCGAGCGAATGGTCACCCGAGGGGATGCGTCCGATCGACTATCTAAAGAAACTTACTTGGGAAGGTGCGCAAGCCCGCTATCCCAAAGGGGTCCCCGTGCGGGTCGTGGAAATGCTCCGCCACGAGATGAAACTCATCGAAGAGCTCCACTACGAACCCTACTTTTTGACCGTCTGGGATCTAGTTCGATTTGCACGCTCGAGGGATATCCTATGCCAAGGCCGAGGATCGGCGGCCAACTCTGCGGTCTGTTACTGCTTGGGTGTAACGAGCGTCGATCCGAGCCGTTACGATCTGCTCTTCGAACGCTTCATCAGCCGCGAACGCAACGAAGCTCCCGACATCGATATCGACTTTGAACACCAACGCCGCGAAGAAGTCATTCAGTACGTTTATGAAAAATACGGTCGTCATCGCGCTGGGATGACAGCCGCAGTGACCACCTACCGAATCCGCTCGGCGACTCGCGAGTGTGCCAAAGCTCTCGGCTTTACCAATGATCGTATCGATAGCCTCTCGAAGATCATCGATGGACGCAGCGGTATCGAAAGCCTTGCCAAACGCTGCAGCGATGTCGGGATCGAACCGGAGTCCGAGCAAGGAAAGAGATTTTTTTATCTTGTCGAGTCCATCCTCGGTTTCCCACGACACCTTTCCCAACACACCGGTGGCATGGTCATGACCCAAGGGAGTTTGTGCGAACTGTGCCCCATCGAAAACGCTTCGATGACCGGTCGTACGATCATCCAGTGGGATAAAGACGATCTGGACGAACTGGGTATCCTCAAAGTCGACTGCCTTGCCCTAGGCATGCTCTCGGCGATCCACCGCAGCCTCGATCTGCTGTCGGAGCATTGCGGAAAACAACTGAGCCTTGCTACCATCCCTGCCGAAGACCCCAGCGTCTATGACATGATCTGCAAAGCCGACACTGTCGGGGTCTTTCAAATCGAAAGCCGTGCTCAAATGAGCATGCTGCCGCGACTCAGGCCACGCTCCTTTTACGATCTGGTCATCGAGGTTGCCATCGTTCGGCCCGGACCTATCCAAGGCAACATGGTCCACCCCTATCTAGCCGCAAGACGCTCCGGTGTGCAGCCACCGTATCCCACCGAAGCGATCGCCCAAGTCCTCCGCAAAACCATGGGCGTACCGATCTTCCAAGAACAAGCCATGCGGCTTGCAGTCGTCGCCGCAGGCTTTACTCCCGGCGAAGCCGATCAATTGCGTCGAGCCATGGCCGCTTGGCGACGTCCCGGTGTGATCGATCAGTTCAAGAAAAAACTCATCGAAGGCATGCGAACAAATGGACTCAAAGAAGAATTCGCAGAGACGGTGTTTCATCAAATCCGAGGCTTCGGCGAATACGGATTCCCCGAGTCCCATGCGGCAAGCTTTGCTCTGCTGGTCTACGCATCGTGCTGGATCAAACACCACCACCCCGATGTCTTCTGCTGCGCGATGCTCAATAGCCAACCACTTGGCTTCTATACCCCTGCACAACTCATCGCCGATGCCCAGCGACACAACGTCGAAATCTCACCGGTCGATCTCAACGCAAGCCAATGGGAATGCACCCTGGAAAATGTCGGCTCAAAACTCCACCGAGTCCGACTCGGCCTGTCCATGATCCGAGGACTCCACCAAAACGACGGACTTATGATCGCCGCGCAGCGACAAACCCACGGTCCTTTCAAAGACCAAAGCCAACTCGTGCGGCGATGCAAGCTCGGACAATCCGTCCTAGCTATCCTAGCCGACAGCGGTGCGATGTCCTCGCTCTCTGGCAATCGACGAGCCGCCTACTGGCAAGCCCTCGGACAAGACCAAACCTACACGTCACTCCCACTGCTCGAAGCCGCAGGTGTCGATGTCGATGACCCCATCCCAGAGACACTTATCCCGATGGAACAGTCCGAAGAAGTCGCCGCCGACTATGCCACCACAGGCTTGTCGCTGCGCGGTCATCCTGTCGAGTTCCATCGCAAGCGACTCAAAGAGCTCGGAGTCCGAACCGCAAGCGAGCTCGGTTCGCTCAGCCACGGTCGGCTTGTGCGAGTCGCCGGTCTGATCGTCCTGAGACAACGCCCTGGTACTGCCAAAGGGATCACGTTTGTCACTATGGAAGACGAGACCGGAAGCATCAACATCGTCGTGCGGCCCAAGGTCTGGGAGTCCCACTATCTGATCTGCAAACAATCCAATGCATGGCTCGTCCTTGGCACTCTGGAAAACCGCGAAGGCGTTGTCCATGTGGTTGCCAACTCGATCCAAGACCTGACCGACTCGATCGGACCGGTGCATGTCCCATCTCGGGACTTCCGCTAGTTGCGGGAGATTTTCAATGATCGACCTCGATCCACCGTTGGATCGCCTGACGTAGCATCCACCTGCGTATTTTTCGAACTCTTCAGGAATTATCTTGGCCAAAACTAATTGAATTCGTGCTTGTGCTCGTGCTCGTAATCGTAATCGTAATCGGATGATGGGAATTGATCTTCGGAATGAATTTGACGTTCCTAAGCACTTGAATGATTGCGCCTGCTAAACTCCTTTCGAGCACGAGCACCGTTTCACTGAGCACGAGCACGCAGCAGCCAGGCCCAAAACAAATGGCTTTTACCCACAAAAATACCTGAAGAACCGTTTTTTGAACTCTGTGCTCTCTGTAACTCTGTGTTTCAAAAAAGGGATCTTGAGAGACTTTGATGGGTATCAAGACCAATAGCTTTTATCATGAGCCACTAAAATCCCCGAATAGCCCTTTTTACATGGCGGGCAAATTCTTCGTGGTGCGAGTACCCAAGTGTTGTTGGGTCTGACTGACAAGTTATCCGAGATTAGGGAACCCTCAGGCTATCCAGAAGGCAACCTAACGAATCAATGCGAAAAACTCACACCGGTGCTCTTTCGATTACGAGTTCAAACCATGAAAAACCTAATAACTTTGTTGGTGATTGTCGTTGCCTCGCAGTTTTCCCATGCGACTGCAGATGAAGGAATCGTATTTATCGATCAATGGCGCAAAAAGAGTTCTGAAAGCTCCACCGAATTCATCTTCAAAAAAGACGGAACCTTTTATGTTTATGAAGTCACACAGATCAAGGTGTTTGGAGAAACAAAGTGTTTTCGATCTCATCTCAAAGGAACCTGGAAATCAAAAGATGACCCGACTCGATTGACCGCAAACGCAAGCGGGGTTACCCACTTGATTGCGTCGGACACCGGCAATTCCACCTTTGATCGTAGGAAGGAATACGAGTTCCTCATCGAGAACAAGAGGTTTTTTGTCGTCGTTGACGGCAAGCCGCAACGCGAGCTGTTGTAATCCCCGAATTCATCAGATTCTGTCTCGCAAAAAGTCAGCCGAAGCCTCAAGTAGTTGAATCGATTGCTAACTCCTTGCGGTCTAAATGTCTTGTCCCTCGGTCCCAAAAACTCCAAATCCAGTCACCAGCTGCGACTAAATGTCCAATTCGAAAGCTCGCCTAAATTCCAGCTTTTTCGTGAATTGCTAGCAATTTTTCATGTCTGAGCCAAATCCGGTTGTACGAAAAAAATCTTTCGATGGCCCGGAAATCTCTTGGGGGAACTTTAACCACCCAGCGCTCGTCCCACTGGGGTAGGTTTTCTCGCAGAAGCTTTGATCCGAACCCAAGGGGGGTTGGCCCTGTCTGGTTCTTTCCAAGAATGACCTAGTCACCTGTAACGGGGCGACTAAGATCCTGCCGATAAGCCCGCACGATTCGCCAAGCTCCACGTTAACCGAGTTTGGAGTTAAGCCAGCAGCGCCGTTGCGGGAAACCTACCAGTTACAGATTCTGTCCAATTCAACCGCCCAATTAACCGATCATGTCTACCTATTTTCACAACGAGCCGAATCCCGACGCCCGACGCCGGCTTGCTGCGAAATCTCCGTTGAGCAAGGCCAACCGCGTCTATTTCAAGTTCCTTGGACTTCAAACCGCCGAAACCAGTGAAGAAGCGATCCTCGAAGCTTCCAAGAAGATGGCGGCATTGGTTCAAGAGCGTGAACCGTTCAATCCTGCCGAGACAATCGATCGCTCGCGTCAGGAGATTGCCTTGGCAACCTATAGGCTCCTAGATCCTCGCCGGCGACAAACCCAATGGGAACGGATTCAACTGACCCGTCCGTTGGATCGCGAAGATCGCCAGTACCAACTGCCTGAGCCTGGAAGTTTGATTCGATCCATGGATCACACATCCGAAGCCACCGGTACCGAGCCTATGCTTGAACCTTTGATCGATCGAGCACTTGAGGAGTCGGCGGGCCAAGCTTTGACCGTCGACTCCAAAAGCGATTCTAGGTCTTGGTTAGACGAACGCCGCGAGATCGTCCGAACCGTGCGAGGCGAAGCTTCCCAGGAACCAAAAGCATCGAACAGTTGGGACAAGTACGGTCTGAACTGGCTCCGTTCTGTCTTCGGACTCTAGTCAGTCTTCTTCGGGAAATGTGCCCTTAGGCGATAGCTAGCAATCTCTTACTCTGCAGTCTCGCAATTCAAGGATGGCCTCTGCGCGTCGCCTTGATCGCTATGTGTTTCGTGTTTTTTCAGAAGCTGCCGAGTTTAAGGTTTGGTCAAACCCTACGGCCTGACGAAGAAATAGGGACGGTTGGCGCCGACCATCTCTCTTTGTTCCTACTAGAAACCCTCAGGCGGAATGCTAGCTAAGTCTCCACGCGATCGGTTCGCGAAACTTCCAAAGGTTTTTGAGCAATCGCTCCTTGGGTTGGCTTTGCTGACCTGGACAGCTTATGGGCCGGAGACGTTGGTCCATGCACAACCGCAAGCCATTGAAGTTGCTGAGCCAAAACCGATCGATTCGGCCTCAAAGGATATCGCAACCCCATCAGGAGCAAGCCAAAAGGCGCAAAGTGAGCCAAAGAGCGATCCAGAGAAATGGAACGTCAAACTCGGTGGGCATGTTCAGATGGACTATGTTCTATGGGCAAACGCCCCTGAGTCGATTCCAAACACCAATAATTACTTCAATTTCCGCCGACTGCGCTTGGTGGCCGACGGAACGGGCTATGACGTTTGCGACTTTCGACTGCAAATGACCCTCGAACCCGAACCTTTCGGTGATATTCCTGCGGAGACCAACCTGACACCCCAAGTCAAAGATGCTTATTTTTCGATGAACCAGATCCCTTATTTGGGACGGTTTCGTATCGGTAACTTCTTTGTCCCTTACAGCCTAGAGCAGGTCACCAACGACACGAACAATATTT
>Ga0315904_10000894_pt1 | contig 47403 bp, 73 predicted proteins | sample LakEriMetagenome_6_FD_203529 | JGI IMG/M metagenome (GOLD analysis project Ga0315904, IMG submission 203529) | Freshwater fungal communities from buoy surface, Lake Erie, Ohio, United States - Buoy 12 MA120 | ecosystem: Environmental > Aquatic > Freshwater > Lake | place: USA: Lake Erie, Ohio...
TATATTGTGACGCTAACTGGTCTCCATGGAGCGAGTTTATTGCCGACATTATATCTGGTACACCATAAAAAGTATTTAAAGGCGAGTACTGTTTAAAGTGTATTATTTCATTTGGTCTTGGATCCGATGCAACTGGATTCGGATTTTTTGCACCAAAATTTCTAAAATAGACAACCTTGTTTCCGATTATCTGAACATAGCCATCTCGCAATCTACGAACACGCATTGTAGTTGCTGGTATATGACCTACATATCCAATCTCTCCACGAGTAGTTCTTCCAATTTCAAGATACCCGTTTCCGATTGCTTGCACATCTGTATAAACCTTCATCATTGTTGTTGTAAAAGAATCATCATCATTCAATGACTCTAGCCATTCGTGCATCTCAATCTTTGCACGTTCAATTCTATTTCTTGCTCTTGACACTTGGTCTGTATCTTTGTTTGACTCTAAACGAAGCATTGTGCTTGGTGCAACTTCAAAGTCATAACCTAAACCAACAATGTTTTCTACTTTAGCATCAATTGCAGCATGGTTAGCAAATGATGTGTCGTAATAGTTTGCAAGTTCATAAACATTCCATGGTGGTGTGATTACATCAAATAGTCCATAGCCGTTTCTGTATACCGTTCCAGGGTTAATTTCTTTTGACTTTGCATCTCCAAGTCCGTGTTGCTCTGCTCTTGCACTATCAATATAACCTTGTCCTGGATCGTTTGCTGACTTCTCCATAAAACGTGATGTTCTTCTTTTAAAGTTATTATCCAAACCAGAATATGATTTTAATTCTGTCCATGTCTTGTTGAATGGGTCTGCTGTTTTAAAAGAGTCTGCTGGCTCTATAAGATTATCAATGCTCGCCCTAAGAATGTATTCTTGATCGTCTGACATTATTCTTCGTCTCCATACTTTGCAATAGTGTCTTTTGCTGCCTGTACTGCTCCAAGGTCATTTAGGTTAGGAATTAATCCAGCCTTCATTCTATCTACTTGTTCGCTGTACTCTTCATCAGTAACTCTTCCCATACCCGCAAAAAAATATGGCTCCCCGTCTGGCTCTCCATAATATGCTGCTGCTTGCTTTAATTCTGCAATTCGTGCTAGATCACCTTTTATTGATGGAATGTTTAATATGTTTCCATTTCCATCAGTAAACCACTTGCCGTTCGACTTTTTCCAAACATAGATACCCCAATCATATTGCTTATCGATTAGTGTGACCTTGGTTTCGCCTATCTGGCCAGGCATTCTTGGCTTGCCTTTTTTGTCAAAAAGTGGCTGATCTTTGTGTTTCATAACCACCAGTATACCACATCATACTGCAGATGACGTAGACTGTTGCCACAAAACGTTTTGGTATATGTTGTACTCGCATTGGCCAATACCAAAAACCTTGTCTGTGCCAGTTATTATTTTATTTGTTCCAACGTAACTCTTATATACATCTTCTGGGTCTACCCCGTAATAACTAATTGAGGACTGCACCAGAACACCATTCCATAGGAAAAAATCTGGTACCCAGTATTCCCAATCTAGAGTTAGCGGACCAGATCTCTTTACTTGGAACCAAGGTCGTTTAGAAACCTTTTGAACTTCTTGGAGGTTGGTAGATTGATAATAAGATATATTATTAAACAATAATGGCCCATTTAGTTTGATAGATCCAAACACTCCAGAAATATCAAGTAGGTTAGAGAAAGAAATACCTAAGAAAGCCCACTGCTTAATTGTTAGTACTGGATCCTTAACAACTTTACCATTTAGATAAAATGCTATTCCATTTTCTATTCTTCCAGTTAGTGCATTGACTCCATAGATCTTTCCTCTTTGTCCAGTCTGATCATTGGCAACTATGTAAAATCTAATGTATGAGTTTTTTGCTTCAATTTCAAATATTTGTTGTGGCGCATATGGGAAGTAGTCTTCGTCAAATCTAACTGCAAGTTGCATAGCCATAATCTTATCGAAGTTAGTAGTTTGATTTTCATTTATTGGAATTAATAAACCTCTATTGATTAAAGGATCTTGCTTACCTCTAACCTGAATACCGCTTGTTCTTGTCATATATAAATATGGTGATGTATTTTTATAAATACTGTAAGGGTTTTTGCCTTTGTAATTATAATAAATACCAGACTTTTTATATGGGTACATTTTTACATAAGGGCTTGTTCCTATAGGATTACTGTTATTGTTAAATGCCTGGGAGCAATATTCTAATTTCTTTAATTTAACTTTGTTTCTTAAAATATTCTTTACCTTAAATTCTAAGTGCGTAACCAAAGAAAGTTCATTAAAGTCTACATTAGACGGAGGATAAATAATCATATTGTCTATGACTTCGTATTTACTGCTTATCCAGTTGTTTCCTGGTTCTACAGTTCCTTCTTTTGCTGCTGGCTCAATATGCGTAAAGAAAGAATTACTTTGAGTTGCTCCTGCTTTAGTATATTGAAAACTTACAAAAGACCTTACAAGAGATTCACTGGTGTCATACTTATATGTTCTAGTTACATTATATTGCAAATCTTCATAATCTCTATATCCAGTAAACAGAAAATTATCTAAAGAATCGTATGTTCTTTTTTTAGGATAATTAAACTTATTGTAAAGTTCTGCATAACTCCATTCAGTTGGATCTGTTTCTATTTCAAAAAACTTAGACGGGGCTGGATAGTTTATGTTAAACTGTAAGAAGTCTAAGTCATATACTCTGTCTCCCTCTGCATCATCAACAAATTGTGCATAATATGTTAATGGTTGATAATCTTCCCAATATCCAACTGTATCTATATCAAGTTGATACTCATCAAAATATCTTGACGCAACTAATGTATAACTCGCAGTATGATCTAATATCTTATCAAAAAGCATTAATCCAGGAGTTCCGCCATCAAGTATGTAGTCCCAAAGTTGCTGATTGTATAACCCTCCATCTAAAGTAATGGAGTGAATATAATCTTCAATTGTATTGTAGTCTGCTGGAAGGCCGTCTGCTCCGAATGCTGGTGCAATCAAAGAATGATTTCTAGCATTTGAAAGTCCAACCTTATAAATATTTCCATCAAACCAAGAAGCAAAATTTTCATCATTTCCAATGTAAAGTTTACACTGTGAAATATTTCCAAGTATTGCTGCTACTTCTCCTCCATACCACTTAATTAAATTTTCAATATGGAATCCAGCATAAAACTTTTCGCCAGTTATTATTTCTATATTTTCATGTTCAATTTCTATAGGTGGATTATCTCCAAACTTGACAACATATGTAATCTTTTTTGCATCTTGATAAAGATATATATGGAAGTAGTTTTGATTAGGGTCTATAACTTTAAACAAAGTCATAGGTTGTTCAACACCATTGATATATCTTGGAGATCCAGTTTTCTTAAAAACACCGTAGATGCTCTTAACCTCTTGTGCCAAGAAATTTAAATTATTAAAATATAGTTGTGCACAATAATCAGAATTAGGTCTTACCTTAAAATACTCATCCCCTAATTCAGATGGCAATTGAGAGTTTATGGATAGCCAGTTGTTGTAATATAAACTACTATTTACTCCTTGATAATTAATTAAAAATTCTGGAAGACTGTAGTCTGGCGTAGAAAGCATATTGTTTTCAGAATTTAAATTATCATTTATTCCCTGGTTCCAATTGCCGATATCTGGATAAGAATAATTATTTGAATAATCAGCAAATGCATAGTCAATAAGCAGAGACTGTCCACTATATGCGGTATTTATATTATCTGGTGCTTGAACTCCCTGGCCAAAAACAAGCCTTCTTTTTGCTACAATATTAGAAACTTTATATGGATATATTCCTACACAATCTACCTCTATTGGAGATACGTCTTCATATGACCAGAAACCAAGCCATTCTTTTGTAGAGTTAAACTCTAAATCAGCAGTCTTATACGATAAAGATAATACTTCTTCTCCATTTATGTAAAGTTTTGAAGAGTTGTCTAAATACAAAATATGAACAAGCATTGGTCTTGTCCATTCTCCAATGTAATGTGACGCAGACTTGTTTCCTATCTTTAAAACTAAAAATGGACCGTCTACATACAAGCCACTATCGTTTACTAAACTTCCAAATATTTTTTTAGGCTCTGTAGCATTACAATTTATTCTTAGCCACATTTCAACTGTATATGTTCTATACTTTCCATTATCATTTAAAAATCCTTCAGATGGAAGAATTAAAGATGGTTTACCGTCGTTTGGAGTTATGACTGTGCAGTTTGCTGTACCGTAAACCATTGGTGCTCCAACATTTTTAGCAACAAGAGAGTTTTTCTTAATCAAGTAGTACCCAGTGTTTTCCTCTAAGCCATATGATCTTGCTGGATATCCATACTCAGTTTCATTAAATATTCCAGTAGGTATTTGTACTGGAGTAATTCCTAAAGATGTTGATGCAAACTCTTCTGACCATTGCCCAAGTGTTAAGCCATTTACTAAGACTGTGTTTTCTTCAGAATCAGAATATCCTCCAAGGAAGTTTGCTTTAAATACTAATCTCATTTCACCGCTAATATTTGGTACAGTAAAGGAATTAGAAAGAAACATCCACTTTTCCATTATTGTCGTATTAAATATTTTTGTCTTTTTTACCCAATCACCTAATGGGACATCGTAATATTCGTAACCAATTTCATAACCTGTTATATAAGCGCTAGTTGAATATACCCATACGCCTATAGAAAAAGTTCCTAAGTCTTTATTTATATCAGAGAAGTCTAAGATGCTTGAACTAACACATGAAAACGAACCACTATCAGATGATATTACGTTTCCAGATATTTTAGTTACACTAGAGTTTGTAAATGGTTCTCCAATTACACCCAATGCCTCTTGAACGGAGCATCCTTCTGTAGCCCAACTATAAATGTTTCTATCAGCATCAGATATTAGTGATAAATAATCAGCGCTATCATCTAACGACCAAAGGGCGATTGGATGTTCTGCGAAGGCTTTTTCTGCATAGAGATTAGATTGGATAGACATTATGAGTCTATTTTATCATACTACGAGATTTTTATTTCGCAAGCATCTGTAGTACAGTACATTTCGCCCTGTGCCTCCAGATTTTCTACTCCGTCATAAATAGCAGACCAATCAATCTTTTTGATCTCTCCAATATAACTGTCATACTCTTCTTTAGTTATTTGTGTGTATGGCTGCTGCGGATATGTGTGATTTCCCATAGGCAAGAATGAAACAGCCTTTAGTTGTCCTTCGTACATATGTAAGGCAGGCGCTACATGCTTTGATTCAGTTTCTTTGTCAAATGAAAGCGTTACGGAAACGCCATTGTCTGACCAGTATTTCTGAGCAGTAGCAGCAAGCGCAATCTTCTCAAATAATGTAACATCCTTTTCAGATCTTGGATGTCCAGAGTGAACTGGGAAATAAACGACAGTTGTATTCGCAGATACAAGGTCAGCCTCCATCTTATATCCAGCAGCCTTGAACAAGTGAATCATTGGGTCGGTATTCCCAAAACGAATTGCTCTCAAGAAATAGTCTCCGCCTGGTGCCCAGTGCACTCCTGGAGTTGCGCCAGAAAGAATTGATACAGACCCTGATGGCTTAACAGTTGTGACTCTAATGGACTCACGAACGCATAGCCATTCAGAATAAGAATGATCATATTTACGAATAGTGTTGTAACCTTCGTCCATCCATTCACGCACAACAGGTAAGCCAAATTTGTCTGAGAATGATGCTATGCCTGTAAGTGATGTACCAATACGACGATTACGTTGCATAATTCCATTTGTCTGTTGCCAGTGTGTAGGAATCAATGTTACAGTCTTGCCATAGAGGTAGGCAAACTTAAGGGTGCGTAGAAAGTCTTCCTTAGATTCATGACGATTTAAATGTACCTCGACCAAGGTGCATAGTTCGTATGATTCCAATGGCTGCTCTGCACAAGGATTGAATCCCATTACACGGTAATCTTTACCATCTGGTGCATCCTTAAGTCTGCCATAGTTTCTAGCAACGTCAAGCCAAATAAATCCTGGCTCTCCGTTATCAACGATTAGGTCTACGTAGTCTTCGTATCTTGTACCTACCGTCGCAGAAATAGAATTGTTAGACATCCATGCCCAACCTGGGTTTTCTGGATCAAATGAGTTACGATCTGGAAAAACCTCAGCATTCTTTAAATTCATAAAATCTTTATCTTCTGATCCACCCAAAGCCAATGTGGCAGATCGTCTAACATTTCCTGATACTACACAGGTACCAATAAGGTTAACGATATCTACAATTGCCCTTGAGTCAAGTGTTTCTCCCGCTCTACCGCCGATTACAGACCTGATCTGCTTATGCAACTGTATAAGTGGTGCAGGTCCGCTTGCTGTACCGCCAAAACCCTTGATAGGCGCTCCTAGAGGCCTAATTAGGTCATAGTTAAACTCTTGGATATACATGTTAGGCTTTAAAAATGAATTAATTAATAATCTAACAGACTCTACCCAACCCTCACGAGTATCTGGTATTTCGTATACCTGTGCTGGCTCTGTTGGTTCATAAATAGGAAGTTTCTTCTCCCCGCCCAAAGTATCAAAACCTACACCTACACCCATCATGAGAGCATCCATTACCCAGCCAAACAACTGTCCTGGGTCATTGCGATCAATATCTTTAGTCGATACCATAGCGCAGTTTTGAAGTGCTGCAGAGTTCTTTTTCTCCATTGTTAAGGCTGTTCCAAAAGACCATAGCCCTCTTCCTGGAGGTGTCCACTTAAGTTCAAATAAACGCTGGTATGCTTCTTTTGCAGATGACTGAGCCTTATAGTCATTCCAAGGTAGTCTGTTTTCTTTTGCGTGATTCTTCTGGGCTGAGTACATACCCTCGATTACTCTACGACAAACCTCATGCCATCTTTCCTTGGTACCATCTTCCTTCATACGGGAGTAGGTACGGATAAATGTAATCTCTCCTAATGAATTGCCACCAGCATCTGTGAAGCCAAATGGTGGTTCCTTTGTTTTATACTCGTTTATGAACTCTTCAGACAAACGAAAACTAAAAAAATCAGACATGTATTTCTCCTAATTGAAAACTCTAATTGCTTAAGTATACCAGAGTTTTTGTTTTTAGAAAACTCTAATGTTATTATTGAGGTTTATAGTTTTAGTGAATCCAGTGTTGTGGAACCATATACTTATAACCACTCTTTACTAAATGTGCTGTGTGATGATAAGGTGGTGATGGTGGAAACACAATAATACTTCCAGGCTTTGGTTTAACTGCAAAGTGATATGTTGAGGGATCTGCCTTTGCAAAATCTGAATCAGGAGTTCCACCCTGAATAGGACCTTGAGGATCTCTTATTGTAAATGAAATTTCTCCACCCTCATAGTCGTCATTAAGATACATAACAAAAGAGACCTTTAATCTCTCATCACCTTCTTGCTGATCAAAATGTGCACCCATAAAAGTTCCAGCCATATATTTCTTAATAGGGTACATTGGAAATAGTTTTGGCTCTTCTGTTATACCCTGTGCTTTGGCATAATCTCTTGCTACATCATCAAATGCTTTTTGCAAGGTTTTATATATATAATCATTCTTTTCATCAGTACCTTCTGAAGGAGCAATAGTCTTGTCTGTTCCATACACATAATGTTGACCGCTACAAGCAGCCCACTCACCCCACTCATCAGCATTATCTTTTTCAATTGCCTCAACAAGTTTCTTTGGGTCCTCAATTACATTTGTGTAATAGTAAACCTTTTCTTCTAATACTTCTCTATTCATTTTTGCTCCTTTAATATTTATTGTTTTCGTAAAAGCCTTTAACCTTAATAAAGCCTACGAGAACATATCTGATTGGTCCTGCTCCTACATGCCTAACTCCATGCTCATACTCCTCATTTCCTGGAAATATAAGTAGATCTCCTGGCTTTGGTCTTAAGTCTGAGTTCTCCTTGTTCATAAAGAAAAGAGTTCCATCTACATAGTCATCATTAATATATAGTATAGCAGCATATCTAATTGAGGGGTCAGTATGTTGATCTGTATGTGATTTTAATTGAACACCTTCTTGCATTCTTTGTAATGTAGCAAAGCCAGTTAATTCTAAGTCTGAATTATTTATTGAAATTAGTTTATGCATTCTATCTTGTAGTTGATGAGAGACTGGGCTATGCCCTATGTCAAGATTTTTATCATCCCAATCTTTCGTAATTTCATACTTACCCTCGGCAACTAAATTTTCTACATCATCTCTACCAAATTTTTCCATACAAAATCTTTTAAGACTTTCTCTATACGCCTTAAACCAAGTTTCATTTGGTGTTGTTTCAATAATGTCAAGCATCATTTTTAATTCATCTTTAGATGCAAAGTTGCGGACAATAAGAACTTCTCCCAGAACCCGCTCTGTCTCAAATCCTTTATCTTTAAGTTCTTTTTCTAAAAATAACATATTAATTTTCCACCTTGTATTGATTACCCTCTTGATCTATTTTATATCCTTTTTTCAATAATTCTTGCCATTCTGCTCTTTCAACTTCTTGCTTTGCTCTTGTCTCTTTCATTTCTTCTGCCCAAGCATCTCTTAGTTCTTGTGGGTATGCATCTTCTTCACGATCATCCCAAAAAGAACCGATTGTATATCTGGTTCCGCTTTGTATTAAGGTTACTTCATGCATATTGTTAAATCCCCCGTCAAAGGCAGCAAGCATTCCCACTTTAGGCTTTATGGTTATTTGTTGATCTGGAAAATTTAAAAGTCCACCCTCAAAAGTATCATTTAAATATAAAAATGCAGCATATCTACTTCTAGTAAATGCTCCAGAATGTCCATGCTCATCAGTATTATCAGAATGTTTCCTAGCATAAGCACCTGGCTCCCACTTCTGAGTATGATACCCAATTTGAGAAATTATTTTTGGATCTAAATCATGAACGCTTGCAACGGCATTTATAATTCCATTTTTAATTTGTGTAAAAATATCAGCAGGTAATCCTTCAGCAATTACATGCTCATCATTATCTTGTGGCAAAACAGAAGAATAAGATTCATAAAAAGATATAGGCATCCAGTTAATAGTCCCAAGTTCTGCATGCTTGTCTAAAACCTTTATAAGTTTATTAGCAGTTTCAGGGTCGATAAAGTTTTCATAAAAAACTATATCTTTTGTTAATCTATTTTTATTTTCTAGATTCATGTCTAACTCCTAATTCCATTTTCTGGATCCCATGCTTTAATTGACTCATCATCTGGAAAAATTCTGTGATACTTTTTATTAAAATCTGGCTTCACTTCTCCAGTATGCTCTAGAATTTCCCAGAAGAACGGACAAGTATATCGGACTCCGTTTTTAATTTTAGTAACTCCGTGAACATAGTTCATGTCTCCTGGGAAAAAGTATGCGGATCCACGCTTTGGCTTAAATTGTATTCCTTGATTTGGGAAATATAACTCTCCACCCTCGTAGTCATCATTTATATAAAATAAACTTGCTATATCATAATTTGGAAAATCATTCGGTGTCCCAGCGTCTGGGCCAGAATGTAATTCTTTATCTGCGTGTGGCATTTGGAATTGTCCTGGATTCCACTTTACAATTGTTTGTCCTGTAGGCTGAACTTTTACATTAAAAAATTTTTCAATTACTGGTTGTAACTTATTGAATAGGCCTACTATGACTGGAACAATTGCTGGATCATTTTGATTTAAAGATGGAGCACTGGCAACTCTATCCTTCCAATACTCTGCATCATAGATTACAGTTCCATTTTCATTTTTATGACTTTCGGTAACGTCCCAAATAGTTATGCTTCGTGCTGCCTTGTCTAAAAAGTCAACTTCTTCTTGTGTCATAAAATTTTCTAATTCAATTATATTTTCTGGGCCACTCCCAAAAAAACCTGAAGGGGTACTTGATGGCTTTCTAAATACTGTGACTGCATCTTCTGGTTTCATAATAATAATTATATCACAGGGTGCTACCCCTGTATTTTTGACTTTATACCTAAATTATCAAAAAATCGTTCAATATTAAATCTCCAGTTATCCTTGCCAAAAGATGTGCCTATTTTATTACATAAAACTTCAAAATCCTTTTCGGATAACTTATCTTTAACTTCTAACAATGCATTAGTAACATCTATATAGTTTTGTCTTACAAAAGATGGATCTCCAGCCTGATTTCTTTTTAATACCTTTGTATTTACTTTTCCAGATGGTTCATACAGGGATACGGTAAGATGTGATCTTGCAAATCCAGCATCCTGGTACATTTCATATCCTGATACTGCATCAATAATATTGTCATAAGAAATGATAGATCTAACAGGGGACTCACCATCTCTGGATACAGTAATAATATAATGATTTATTTTTTGGGCTTTTGCATTAGCAATATATTCATTTACAATATCTGTGTGGTTTGGTTTTAGTTTATCGCTCATTATAACCCTGATCTATCTACTACATTTAATTTTAAAGTTTTAACCTCATGAGATCCTACAGAGTTACCTTTTTCATCTACCGCTTCACGATACCAGTCTGTCCACTGACCAGAGGAGTTAACTTCTTGTGCTGCATCACCGTATTCCCTATTGGCCTGTTGTCTTTTTTGATCTGGATCATTATAGGCTATAATCTCAACCGTTGTATTGTTAAGGTTAGTTAAAGAAATCGGAATAATTGTTGCAATCGGAGTTCCAGCCTTTATAACAACTTCCTGATTTGCCTTTTTTGCTTTAAGCGCTAAAGGTAGAGGGTTATCATAAAAAGATGTACTTATTAAATTAGACATTGTTTCAAAATCATCGTTAAAGTAATTAACTGGATTAATGGTTAAAATACTTATGTCTGGATCAGTTCTAAAAATTAAAGAAGTGTTAAGACTTATTGATGATTGTCCTCTACCAGCGTACGATCCTTGCGGACTAGTAATTTTAACATGTTGATCTGTTTGATCATTAATTCCATCCCAAAAAAATACTATATCTTCTTTGCAAGAAAGGTTCCACCCAACTACATTTGCTTGTGTAACAGGAAAACATCTATATGCATGTTTTTCAGATGTTAAATCCATCCAGTCTCTTTTAATAGACATTGGCTGAATGTCAAAATTACATCCATGTAGTTTTTCAACTGAAATGTTTAACATTATTCATCTGCCCATTTTGGATCATACATGTCTGGAGTATGATACTTTCTACTATAGTCTAGCATTGTTACAATAGAATACTTAGTGCCAGAGTGTACTGGCATTGCTTGATGTGGATACATAAAGTTTGAAGGGAATACATATAAATCTCCTGCCTTTGGCTTTATGTTTAAATTTTGTAATCTAAAGTATAGTTCTCCACCATCATAATCATCATTTACGTATGCTACAAGAGATACTGTACAGTTATATGAAAATCCATGATCATGATGTTCTTTAAAGTGTTGTCCTGGACCATATTTAATAAAGTTAAATGATTCCCAATATTTTAATGGCATAATATTATAATCTCTACGATAATCATCTACTGCTGGAGCCTGCACATCATAAACATCTTGCCATAATTGTTGAAGCAAAAGTGAGTCTTGACTTTTATCATTTTCGATATCTGTCTTTTTAAATTTGAAATCATAACAATCACGATATTCTGGCATTAACTGTTTATACCCTACATATGCTGGTAGCCAGTGATAAGGCTTTCCTTCTGGAGATAAATCACCCCATGGTGCTGGTGAACCCAAAATGTTTTCTAATCTTTCTATGATGTTTAATTCTGGCTTAATTACATTTCTATAGCAAGTAATTCCAAACCCCAGTGTTTCCTTATCTGTCCAGGTTGACATGATATCTCCTTTTACCTATACTCTCTTCTTGTCCAAACTTTATCTTTATATACCCCGCCATCTGGCTGGCGATAAATATTTGCGTTGTCTACTATTTTAGCATATATGCTTGATGAATCTAATATCTCAATTTCATGCTCCCAGTTTTCTCTTTTAAATGGAAGTACCTGTAGATATGGAGTTCCTGCTGGAATAGTTCCTTCCCATCCCTCAATAATAAAAAATGGAAAACTACCAAGTAATTCAACCTTATCTGAGTCAACTACTCCCGTAGTATTCATAAAAGGTAGGTCAAATCTATTCATTGGTGTCATGAAGAGAGCACTATATCCATCTGGTAACTTCATTCCCCAGTCTGGCATCCAGGCAAAGTGATCTTTATAATATCCTTGTGGATGTTCAAATTGTGGCATCGCTGGCCTAAATGTACAAAAATCTTTATACATTGGACTATCTATTATAAAATCTAAAGACCCTTTATTGTTTTTAGTAAATTTAATATCACATGGAGTTCTAAAAACATACCCAGTAATAAAAGCATCCATGATTGCTGGACATGCTTTCCATGTTGGAATCATTCCATAATCGTCTATAGTTCCAGGTTTTGGAAATGGACAAACCTCTTTGGGCGCTTTATAGTATTCTCCATTTATTGGATTTTTGGCAAACCTATCTGCATCCTTATACCATTGTGGTATTTCTTTTTGTGTAGGTGTTGGAGCAGATTTACTTTCTTTTGTTAACCACGGGCGGTATGACTTAAAGGATATTTTATTAGACTCAGAAGCCATTTTTATGGCCTAACTCATTAATATCAGTCATGATTACGACACAATATTTTGTACCGCTCTTCATTGGAAGAGATGCATGCTCATAAATGTAGTTAGATGGGAATACAGCAATATCTCCAACCTTCGGTGTGAGAGTATAGCCGTCTAATCTTGGAAATTGTATTTCTCCGCCTTCATAATCTTCATTGATATAGATAACAGCAGAAACAGTTGCATTGTATGCTGGACCGTGGTCTGCGTGGATATTAAAGTGTTTTCCTTCGCCTTCATACTTTACAAAGTTAAAAGCCTCATAATAAATTACATTGATGCCCCAATATCTTGCATAATCATCTATGCAAAACTTTAACTTTTGATAAATTTCTTCGTGTAGATCAATAAGTTCGCTATTAAATTCATCTCTAGGACCAAGATTTTCTTGTTTATATTTAAAGTCTACAGCATCTCTTGCTTTTTTGATTGGTGTTGTAGAATTTGTCACTTGTGCCTCTGACCACTTATATCTTTTTGTTCCGTCTAAATTTGATTCAAGTATATTAATATATCTATCTGCATCATCTTTATTAAAAACATTTCTATAAACATTTAACCCAAGTCCTGGGTTTTCTACAACTATACCATTTGGTAATGTTTTTGTTGGATACCTGTTTGATGCTGTTTCTGAACGATCTTTCGTAAACCAGGGATTCTGGTTTTCATCATAAATTTCCATACGTCTAACCTTTCAAAGTTAAAGTTATTCTGGTGTATTAAAGGAGGTTCCGTCCCAAGTATATGACTGTCCGACAACTATACTTTGAGTTGATGGAACTTTTACCATAGACATACCTGTGGCTAATGCTGCACGAAACATTTCTGCTTTTGGAGTATCAACTGCTGCTGCGATTCTTGCAACAACCACATTATTACATAAAAATGCATACAGGTCAAAAGAATCTAATTGTTCTTGTGTTGCTTCTAATAATTTTGGACCAGCAACTCCTCCAGAAAATGAAGATCCGTTCCATGTTGCTCCGTATAAGGCTGTTTGCTTGTGTGAGTTTGCGTCAATTGCTGTAATTGGTAGTCCAGTTTCATAGGCTGCATCAAGATCATCCATAAATTTTTGAACAGGCTTATGAAAAGTTGCAATAACATCATATAGGTTATTGTTTATATTTACTAATACTGCGTACATTAATAATCTCCTTTAGTACTTTTATTATAGCACATGTTATTTAATGAGGGCATATTTTTATATACCCTCACTAAATTTAACAAGCACATGCTCTTCCTGGGCAACATATTGAACATCTCCAGCAATATCCGCATGTACATCCGCCGAATGTTGGGAAGAACGGTGGGAAGAATGGGAAGAATGGGAAGTAAGGGAAGAACGGTGGGAAGAATGGGAAGTAAGGGAAGTAAGGGAAGAAAGGTGGGAAGAATGGGAAGTAAGGGAAGTAAGGGAAGAACGGTGGGAAGAATGGGAAGTAAGGAAAGAATGGGAAGAATGGTGGGAAGAATGGGAAGTAAGGGAAGAATGGGAAGAATGGTGGGAAGAATGGGAAGAATGGAAAGAATGGGAAAAACGGCGGGAAGAATGGGAAGAATGGTGGTGTAGTAGTAACGTTATTTGTAGTTACACCAGTTGACTCTCCACATGCATTTGAAAGATAAATTGTATAAGTCTGTGACCCTGGACTTGTTCCTGGATCATTAGCATTATATGATGTTGCAGAAGGTGAGATACCAGTATAACTTGACCCATCTGAGCCAGTAATTCTAATTGATGTTAATGCACTACCTCCAGTTGCTGATCCAGTTGGAAGAGTCCAAGAAATTGTATTTGTGTTAGCAGATGAAGCAGATGCTGAAACACCAGTAGGATTGTCTGGTATTGTTGTCACTGTTACTGCAGATGAAGCAGATGATGCTGCTGATGTTCCAGAAGCATTTGTTGCTGTTACTGTAAATGTAGGTGTTGCTCCTGCAGCAATTCCAGTTACGGTAATTGGAGATGAGGCTCCTGTAGCAGACTGTCCTGTAGATGCATAAACTGTATAAGACGTTGCTGGAGGAGATCCTGCTGGTAGATTAAAGGCAACTGATACAGCACCGTTATTATATGCTCTTCCAGAACATGTGTTCGTTGGAACAACATCAATTGGTGGCTTTGGCTCCAAGAAGTCATTTGCTGCTGCAGACTTTTTACCTACTTTTTTAGTTGCCATTATTTATTCCCCTTTTTCTTATAAATTACTTAAGATCTCCATAAACAACCCATGTATTTGCTGCTCTCTTCAAGAGAGTTGCAGATGACCATTGTGTACGTAGAGTTAATCCTGGAGTAGCATTTACTGTTACCCCTGCGCCTGCTGCAATTGCAACTGCGCCTGTATTTGTCTGAAGAACATCGATAGAAGTTCCAACTGGGAAATTCAATGTTGAGTCTGCAGGAATTGTAACGCTTACTGCTGAACCACCAGTGTGAGAAACCTCAATAAGTGAGTCTCTTTCTGTTAATGATCCAAGAGTATACGCTGCTGTCTTTTGAATAATTGGTGTGCGTGAAGGAACACCTTCCTTTGTCTGTGTACCGTCTGAGAAGACTACGCCAGATGAAGGGGTTACAGTTGTTGCTTCAAGTGCTGCAACTGCAAGGTTATCAAGTGATCCCTGACCAAAGTTAACTGTTGTTGAAGGTTCTGTAGTTACACCCTTAAACAACTTCCACTTATCGTCAGATACGTCTCTAACAATACCTGAGTGCTTTGCTGCACCATCATTGTATGCTACAACAAGACCAAGGTCTACGGTGTTTGCTGCATTTTGATGAGCAAGTTGAACCATATTATCTTCGATTGTAATAGATGTTGCTGATGCTGAGAAGTTAGTTCCGTTAACTGTAAAGTCTCCGTCTACTACAAGATTTCCGTCAACTTCTACGTTACCTGTAAAGTTTGCTCCTGCAAGAGAAGCCTTTGCATCAAGTGCTGTCTGTGTAGCAGTTGAAACTGGCTTATTAGCATCAGATGTGTTATCAACATTTCCAAGTCCTACCATAGACTTTGTAATACCTGCTACAGTGCCTGTAAATGTTGGTGACTCAAGGTCTGCCTTTGCAGCAAAACTTGCTGAAAGTCCATCAATCTTAGACTGTGCAATTGCTGCTGATGCATTAATATCTGCATCTACAATTGTTCCATTTGCAATTTTCGCAGATGTTACTGCTCCATCTTCAATCTTTGCAGTTGTTACAGAGTCACCAGCAAGTTTATCTGCAGTTACGTTAGAGTCAACGATCTTTGCAGTTGTAACTGTATTATCTGTTGGTGTTCTTGTATCTGATAAACGAGCATCATCTGTAAGAACAAGATTTGCTGTATCTGCAATTCCGTGTACACTTGTTGTGTCTGTTCTATGAGTTTCAATATCTGATAACAATGCTAATTGAGATGTATCAGCAATACCGTGAACAGTAGTTGTGGCAAGTATGTGGGTCTGAAGATCAGAATCCATAGCCAGTGCTGATGTGTCAGCAATACCATGTACATTTAGTGTGGCATCATTGTGATTTTCTAATTGAGTGCCAACATATGATTGAGTTGCAAGTTCAGCAACATCTCCAATGCCGTGTACGTTTGTTGTTAATGCATTGTGGGATGCTACCGCACCATTGGCCGCATCACTTGATGTATCATCTACATACTTTTTGCTTGCAGCGTGGTCAACATTTAATGGGAGAACTGGAAGAGTTAGATGTCCTGTCATTGTGTCGCCAGACTTAGCAACTTTTTCTCCAACTAAACCAGTTATAGTTGCTGCAAAGTCTTGATCATTTGCAATAGCAACAGAAAGTTCATTTAGTGTATTTAATAGTTCTGGTGCTCCACCAATAATTGCATTTACTCTACCCTGAACGAATTCAGTAGTGGCAATTTTTGTTGTATTGTCAGTACCGTCTTGGGTAACTGCTATTGAGTTTGCACCTAAATCTGCTGCAGTTAATGTCTTATTTGTTAATTCTTGAGTACCTGTTAATGTAACAACAGTACTGTCAATGTCAAATTGATTTGTACCAGCATTCCAATCAATGCCATCGCCTGCAAGTGTTGACTGATCTACTTCAGCGTTAGAAACTGCATCTGCAACATCATCTAAAGTTGCAAGGTTTGCAGTATTAACAATTCCGTGAACATTTTGTGTAGCGTCTGTGTGTGTTGAGAGATTTGTTGCAACAGTAGTAATAAATGCTGGGTCGTCGCCAAGGGCTGCTGCTAGTTCGTTAAGTGTGTCTAGTACGCCTGGTGCACCATCAAGTATGGCATTTGCGTCTACGTAATAGTTTAAAGCAGACCATGCTGATGATCCGTTACCTATCTTAAATTTGCCTGTGTCGGTTTCAAAACCGATTTCACCTGCTGCTAAAATTGGATTTGCGCCTGTCCACTGTGATGCGGTTCCTCTGCGCTGTTGCATTCTTGTTGCCATTTATCTCTCCTTGTGGTATTTCTACCGTTTTATTTCTGTGCTAATTATAACATCAGTTTTAGTTGAAATTATCTACTGCACTACCGCCATCGTAAACCAAGGTCCACGAGTTAGTATTATAAGACCCTCCATCTACTGGAGAACCTTGTGGGTCATTAAAACTACCGCCAGTAACGAACTGAGATACTATGAAACCAGTTCCATCAATTGCGGTATCGTGAATATGCTGGGGTAGATTCAATGTGTCATCAATTGATGCCATTGTCATCCATGAACCAGAATAATAAACATTAACTCTTGATGTTAATGTATCAAACCATAAATCACCATCATCTGGTGTAGAGGGAGCGGTAGATCCGACAACCATGCCACTAGCCAATGAATCAACATATGCCTTAGTAGCAGCATGTGTATCTAATGTAGGGGTTCCTACTGATACCGTTCCTCCGAACTCACCGCCACCAGTGACGATAAGTCCATTTTTAACCTTGAAGTCCTTGTTGACTGTTGCCAAGATTACCACTCCCTCTTTTGTTTAATTTTTTATGCTAATAATGTTCCAACAACAAGAACTGTAGAGTTGTTGTTTGCTGTTGTAACACGTAGACGAGCATTTGATGCATCGATATCTGCAGAAACAGATCCCAATGAACCATTTGTTCCAACCATTGCATATTCTGTAATGGCTATATTATTTGATGTATCCAGTGTCAAGATAACCTTTGAAACATCTGTGTGTGTTCCATATGCAATCTTAACAAGGAATTCTGCCGAACGATATGAAGCGTGTGGCCATGCAAATGCTGTGTGTGTACTTGCTGTTGGTACAGCATGTGTTGCAGCAACTTGCTTTGCTACAGAAGCAATATCTATCGCATCAAAGTCTGGAATAACTGCTTCAAGAGCAGAAACTGCACGAGCATCAGTGAAGTATAGATTTGTTGTTCCTTCTGCAAGATCGTCTGTATCAGAATCTGCAACACCGTTTTCTGCAGTGATTGTTAGATTGTCTGATCCATCCTTTGTAATTATGATATTTGTCTTTGTTGCATTTGCAAGAAGTGTTGCTGCCTCTGCCTTAGCACGAGCAGCAGTGTAGTAAAGGTTTGTACCTTCTTCAATGTCTGTTGTGGTAAGTGCATTGATTGCATTATTAATTGCATCATTGCGATCTTCAACTTCATCAGCAATCTTTCCATCTGTATATAGATTTGCATTTTGTTCTGCAGTAAGTGCTACACCATTGGCATAACCTTCATAAGCAGAAGTAATTGCAATTTCACGAGCATCTGTATGAGCAATCGCTGCATCTTCTGCTGCGTCTGCCTTAGCCTGTGAACCAATAACAGTTTCAGTTACTGCTGTATCAATTTCAAATGTTGTACCATCAAGAGTTAAACCGTTACCAGCAAGGTATGTACCTTGACCTGAGAACTGTGTCCAATCCTGTCCTGCAAAAGTTGTAAGGTAGTGGTCAGCCTGTACCCATGCTGTTGAGGCATAGTTATTACCTTCCATTACGAATACTGCTGCACCAACTAATTCTGATGCTGCGTCTGCGTCTGCTGGGCGTGATGCAACAAGTGTTGCTCCTGAAGCAGAGAGTTCCCAGATACCGTTTTCTGAATCAGTTGTTTGTCCCTTAAGAAGCAAACGATATCCAGCGTCAGTAATATCAAGTGGTGCGTGGCCATCAATGACTGCACCAACAAAATCTCCTGCTACGTTTACATTAGATGTTGCAAGAAGATTTACGGCTGCCTTCCAGTTAAGACCAGAAGAAAGTCCGTCTGCGTATGCCTTAGCATTATTTTCTGCAGTTGTTGCTGCTGCATCTGCATAGTTATTTGAGCGAGTTACTTCATCAGAAATTTTTCCATCTGTATAAAGGTTTGCTGCTGTTTCTGCTCCGTTAGCCTTTGATGTTGCATCTGATGCTGCATCTGCAATTGCATCGTTCTTAGCGAGAAGAATTGCTGCATCACGAGCAATTACTTCGTCAGAGATTTCTCCGTCTGTGTATTGCTGTGCTGCAAGTATTGCATCTGCCTCAGCATCTGCTGCTGCACCAATTGTATCCCACAAACCAGTATTAGCATCTACTGCTCTTTGATCTGTAAAGTACTTATTAGATGCACCTTCTGAAAGATCATCTGTATCATGGTTTGAAAGTGAAGAAACTGTACCAGTTACATCACCAACCAAATCTGCTGTAATTGTTCCTGCTGCAAAGTTTCCTGAGCCGTCACGCTTTACAACTGTATTTGGTGTATTTGTTGAGGTGGATGTTCCACCAATAAGACCAACAATATAATCTTGGTCATCTTGCTTCTTTGTAAGAATGTCAAAATTGTCAACTGTTGCGGTTGTACCTTCAACGATGAGACCATTCTTTACTTTAAAGTCTTTGTTTACTACTGCCATCTTTTATCTCCTTATTTACGCCTTAAGTCCAATTCGTGCGTAACGAACTGTGACTGGCTTAATTGCTTGGTCTGGTGTAACAGTTAATGAAACTGTATTTCCAACCCTAGAGACGCTAACGGTGCCAATATTCCCATCATTGTCTATCGTGCCATACTCAGAGACGCTTACATTTGTACCGTCCACCAAGATGGTCAACTCTGTTGCGTAGAACTTATTGTCTCCTGCAGTTACCTTTGCAATAGAAACAATATACTTAACCATGCGCCACTCTGTGGCGTCAAAGTTATCAATTATTGTGGCATTTTCAATACCATAAATTGTATTTTCATTATTACCAATTGATCCAAGATCTGTCGAACGGGCTGAGGTTGAATCAATTAAATCTTCGTAGTCCTGTTGTGTAGGACGATCACCAGTTTGAAACTTGGTCTTTAGTGTTGGGATTGAGATTTTTGCCATGTGCTTATTATAACTCCCTTTTTATATTTTAAAGAATCCAGTTACTAAAACCAATAACTTGTAATGGAATTGGTGGGGGATTAGAAGCGCTGTATCCTTCAATTTGTATAGATTTAAATCTTACCCTAAATGGCAAGTCATGCTTAATTGTAACTGTTGGGCTAATTAGTGTTATTTGTTTTACAGAGTAGTCAATTGGCTTTATATATTTGGTTTTATGTTGTACGTTTGATAATGTTGCTCTTGCCATTAATCAGTTACATCTTCAAGAATCTTCATGCTACCCTGGGCAACTGTCCAGACTCTTGTAGCATCAGATAATTGAATATCGAAGATGTCTCCTGTTTGTAAAATAAAAGATTCTGAAGAAGTTAGCCAAACAGTAAACTCTCCAACCAAATCATCTGCGTCTGCTTGTGGGTTTAATTCCATGATCAGTGTTGCATCATCAGTAATAACGCCAAGGTCTGATGCATTGTTAGGTCTTTTAATTTTCATGTTAATGTTCCAGTCTGGAATAATTAATGGTTGTCCTGCATCATCAACAACATAAACCTTAAAACCAGATGTGTCTCCACGAACTACAGTCCAGATAACTGTTGGTGGTTTTTCACCTATATCATATGAAGAAGCGGATCCACGAAAATTTGCCATGTGTTGATTATATCATATTAGGCTAATCCAGCCTTTAATGCTCCCCATGTACCGTTGCCTTTTGCCTCAACAATAATTACACCATTTGTTGTATGTGCATAGCCAACAATTCCCACTGCACCTGAACCTTCTGCTGGCCTTATCTTTGTCAAACCACCGTCTGGTCTGCCGACGTATAGAACATCTCCTGTGACAAACGATGATGTATTTACATTTGCAAGAACTCCAGCAACAACAACTTTTCCAATTGAATTGTTATTTAGTGATGTTTTTAATAAACCTAATACTGGCTTTACTGAGCCAGATGACCATAAATCTTCTGTATAATGTTTTATTCCAGGAACGGTATCTGAATAGTTAAATATATAAACTGGGGTGCCTGCAGGTAATGTCAAACCACTAACATTTTTAACATCTATTTGTATAATTGAAACATCTATAGATTCTAGTGATTCTTTTACATCTCCCGCCAATTGTTCCAGGTCTCCGTGTACGTTTACTGGGTCTGTTGACCTTGGAAATGCTATCTGAAATTGACCTGATGTCTGATTAGTTGCCATAATATACTTATTATACCACTTTTAAGATATTTGACATGGGTCTGAAATTCATGTTATACTAGGAAGTAACATGACACCCTTTAACAAGGTGTCATTCCGTTTCTAAGGAGGAAACTATGATTACTTTTATGAATAATAATAAGAACATCATTGGCACACTCAGCATATTGGCTATGTTTTCCGTTTGGTCAAACGTGGCTAATGCTTCTGAAAACCGATTAGACGATAGTAAAACTATCGTGCTTGAAGAGACTATTGAGGCCACGGAAGTGGCCAAAAGTGTTTCTAAGGCTAAAGAAGATCAGTTAGAAAAATACAAAAATGCTGTAAATCTATCTGACAAAGACCTTAAAAATCTACTAGCATTAGTAGGCTTTGAAGGTCAAAAACTAAGGGAGGCTTGGGCTATTGCTAAGAAGGAATCTGGCGGTAGACCAATGGCATTGAACCTTAGCAAAAGAACTGGAGATAGTTCTTATGGCTTATTTCAAATAAATATGATTGGCGACCTTGGTCCTGAACGTAGAGATAAGTTTAAGTTAGAATCAAACTATGAGTTATTTAATCCAGTATTAAATGCTCAAGTTGCATTCCACATGTCAAATGGTGGAGAGAATTGGATTGCCTGGAAGGGCATTACTCCAAGAACAAAGCAACTAATGGGTGGATTCCCACAATAAAATACCAGATGGATCCAGGGCTGCTACTTTATTCTTAAAGTGGTTATGCCTTGGATCCATTCCATGTTTTGCAGGCATTCCGATAACACTGTTAGTCGATAAAAGTCCAGCAGACTGACTAAATGCAGAATTTCCAACTATTAAAACTTTGGCAGTTAACATAAAAATAAACGAACTATATGTGTCCATATCATTTCTTATTGTTACATTTGGGTATGCCCTTTTAAGTAAATCAAAGTTAATACTTGTATGAGGATACTCTCCAGATTCGTTCTGATATAAATGTGGCTGTCTCCACATACGCTCTTGGTTATGTCCTTTTGGAGTAAAAGTACTACCGTCAGAATCAGTACAAATAATAACATCTGGATTATCCATTTGACATCTATCTATAATTTCTGGTATTTGTAATAAAACCTTTTCATAAAATTCATCCTCTACGTACCTTGGATTTTCTGGTATAGCATTTCCTCTTCTAATGTGGATAACTATAGAATTATGGGTTTCGTTAGTAAATTTATTAAAATGTATTGCTTCTTTTAAAAAATCAACATCGTCGTTTGTAGTTGCAAAGCCTGGAGGTGGGGCACCTGCACCAACACTTTTACATAAAGTTTTGTATGGTATAGAATCAAAATTAATATTTGCCCACGGATTATATAAAACATTATTAAACTTATACATTAAATCTTTATATTTTGGATCATCTTCTCCGTCAATCCCATCAGATTTATGAATTAAAAACCAGTCAATAGGTGTATCTTTAAATATTTTTTTATGGTACTTGGCATATGACATAGCATATATTTTTTTCCATAGCATTGCACCCAAACCATCCATAGTTTTAAACTCTTTGACAATATTTGTCATAGCCATCCCCTAGATGTTAATTCATTATAATACATATCTTTCCAGTGCAATTGTCTGTGTATTCCAGGATGTGGTCTATTTGATCCTGGACCCCATGGACCAGCAAACTTGTGATAGTCATATGCCATATCAAAAATATCTTTATGATTATCAAAATATTCTTTATGGCATTCCACAGAATCCCAATTTATCATCTTATATTGTGGCAACAACTTGTCTGTTGTATCTCCATGAATATCAAATTCAAAATTTATAGGGAACTGTGCTCTAGTTGTATCTGTAAAATAATTTTTAAAAGTATTTTTTAAAAATGTTTCATCAGAATCTGTTAATGCATTTGACCATGTACTCCAAATAAGTTTAATTCCTTGTGAATTACAAAATGTTTCTAGCATTTTTATATGATCTAAATTTTGATAATAAACCCATTCATAAGGCAAAATTTCTTGATAGTTCCATGGCGCTGTAACTTTAGTTTTCTTTGGTGAGTAATTAATATACCAATCTTGCATATATTCTGCATTTGGTGAGACAAAATAAAATCTTTCAAAATTTGCAAAATTACAAATAACGATTTCTGGAATATATTCATACTTATTTATTAATCCAAAAAAACTAGAAACTAATTTGTTTATTGCTGCCCCACTATATGATATATTTCCTATTAAATATTTATCATACCCTAATTCTTCTTGCAATAAGTTAGACCACCTTAAACTTTCTGGAAGACCTTGACCTAAAGTTAAAGAACAACCCAAAGCAATTATGTTAGGCTTTTGTGCAAAGTCTATAGATCTTAGGCCATCCTCATTCCATTGATAACTATATTCTGGCCTAGGTATTTCTGCGTGTGCTGCAATGATTGGATCATTTACTTTGTAATTTCTGTTTTTATTATTTTTATTATATCCAGTATGTGGTATTGGACCAGGGATATATAAATTATCAAACATAAAAACTAGTATATCAGATTAGACTTTTTTATCTTTCTGTGTTTTTTCCACATTCTATACTTTAAAATTAATCTTTTTATCATTTTAACTTAGACTCCTGCCATTCTCTCCACCACATTTTTCTACCGTTGTCTAGTGGATACCCATTCCAAGAATATGGAAGTGCTGTTGCTTTTGGCGGATTGTCAAAAAAATCCCACGTCTCAACACCTCTTTGATTACGTACTCTGTGTATGTATCCTGAATAAGTGCTTCCAGATGTACCAACAAAATTTATAGAATCATGCAAAACCAAGTTACAAATTAAACCAAAAATAACCTCATCTTGAAACGGTAAGGACATAAACTCATCTCTAAAATTATTGACTATATATTCATCAAGCAATATAAATCTATGCTTATTATCTTGTATCATTTTGTTTCCTGGTTCACAGGTAGAAACAACTATTGGAAATCCATTATTTTCATATCTATTTAGCCAAGACTCAAACATATCTTGTGTCGTATTAAACATTTTAATATGATCTGAAAGTCTTAAATGCATACCCTGAAAAGATCCCAAAGAATTAGATATTTTTTTTGCTAAGTCAACATATACATCTTTAAATCTTACAGACTTCAGGGCGTTATCTAGTTGTGAACTCCTATTATAGAAAAATCTACTATACCATCCAAGTGTTTTTTTAAGATGAACATTTTTGTCTAATGGAATTCGTTGTCTTCCTTCAGCAAACAATAATTCATTTTCAGATACTTCATTTTCTGCACTATAATAATATCCACTAAGAGTGTCATCAATTACAAACTCTTCTTGTTTAAAAAAATCAATCTTTGTATCTATAAAAGTTAGATTTTCATTAAAGTTCATTAAATCTAAAAGGTGTGGAAATTGATCTGGATTTGTAAAATTTTTTCTTTGTTCATTATGCCATCTGCTTGGTGTAAAAATTGGAACATTTCTAGAGTTATATAGATCGTCTCCTGTATTACTTACATAATGAACAATCAAATCTTTTTTTGTTTCATGTGCAAGTCCTACAGCCAACTCTAAACTCATAACCTGATTTATCATTCCTGTAGGGTTATATAATTGAAAAAAAATTTTATTTGACATTATTAATTTGACTGCTTATCCATTTGTATGTTTCGCTAATTCCATACTCTAAATCTTCGCTTGGTCTATATCCTAAAACCTTTGTTATTAAATCATTATGAGATGTTCTAGCATGTACCCCTAATGGTCCAGCAACATACTTCTTGTTAAGTTTTTTGTTAGCAATACTACAAACTATATCTACTAACTCATTAATAGAAACATTTCTTTCAGACCCTATGTTTATTGGCTCAAAGTAATTTTCTTCTCTATAAAAATCTATTGTAGCCTTAACCGCTTCATCGATATATAAAAATGAACGATGTTGCTCTCCGTTACCCCAGATTTCTATTTCATCTGTTGCTTTTGCTACCTTACGACAAATTGCTGCTGGTGCTTTTTCTTTACCGCCATCCCATGTACCATATGGTCCATATACGTTGTGGTATCTTGCTATCTTATTTTTCATACCATAATTTCTATTATATGCAAGATAGAGGCGTTCGCTAAATAATTTTTCCCAGCCGTACTCTGTATCTGGTGCTGCTGGATAAACAGTATCTTCACGGGTATTTATTGAGCCTGGATCCATTTGATTATATTCTGGATATACGCAAGCAGTAGATGAAAAGAATACAGATCTAATCCCCACCTGTTCTGCTCTTTTTAAAACATTAACATTTATTAATATTGAGTTGCCCATAACTTCGGCATCATTGTCTCCAGAGTTAATATATCCTGCTCCACCCATATCTGCAGCAAGTTGATAAACCTCATCAAATCTTTTGTTTAAAACTTTTTCTACAATCTCTTTATTTCTTAAATCACCTATAATGAAATCATCAGCATAACTATTCCAGTACTCTGGATATTTAAGATCTACTCCACGAACCCAAAAACCTTCTTCTTTTAATTTTTTAACAAGATGACTCCCAATAAAGCCACCTGCTCCAAGTACTATTGCTGTTTTTGATTCCATTGTTCCTCCGTTATAGTTTTACGAATTACATCTAAATACCCTGGACCTTTTTGTACCCACCAGTGATCTGGTTCAACAAAATGAAAGAATATCATTGCTACATTTCCAGATTTTGGGTTAGGAAAATTTTCTCTCCAGTGCAACTGATCATTTCCATAATATGCGAGGGCTTGATTTGGATATAAAGTATATGCTTTATCTATTACAAATAAATCCCATGGCTCTGTTTGATAAACACAAAAATCTATTGTATATGTGCAAGCATTATCATCTATATGCTTATATAGATTTGCTTGCTCACCCTCATAATGTGCAAAAAGAGAGTATGATGGAATAAGAGTTTCACTATTAAATTGTTTCCTTGCTATAGGTATTAGTTTTTCTGCATAAGAGTCTATCAATGAATCATTAAAGCAATACCTTCCAAATCCAGCAGAATAGTCTTGTGTATTTTTTGGTTTATTTTTTAAATAATTGCTAAGTTCATAATATTCTTCGTCAGAAAAAACTTTATCCATAATAACTGGATCTTTAATATCTATCATCTTAACCAACTTACTACTGCATATCTTGTTCCACTTGTTACTGGTAATACTGAGTGGTTATAAACATATGTTGATGGAAAAATAATCAATTCATTTTTTTGTGGTTTATGGCTTACATTAAATCTTGGAAACTCTATCTGACCTCCTTCATAGTCATCATTCATATAAAATATTGTAGATATTCTTCTATGATGATTAGTATGATCATCTATATGATTGGTAAATTTTTGACCAACACCATATTTTAATAAACCGTAGTCATCATGCCAGGTAGTCTCGCACGAAAACATTGATTTATAGTCCATTTCTCTAAGATTAAATGCTTGAAAAAATATATTAGATAAGTTTCCATAAAATGCATCACCAACAGTCATAAAATCATCAACTATATAGTTTTTATACGGTACACCTATGATTGCTGTGTCTCTAGCATTAGTGTCTACCGAAATTCCGTCTTTATTTTGTACCAGCGACTGATTCCAATTTATGTTTATTGCTTTAGCGCCCTCTTCAATATCATCTATTAAAGTAGATATAATATTATCATCTAGCACATTAGTGTAAGACACAATGCCTGGAGCAATTTCATGTTTAATCATATTACCACTTTTCTAATGGACAAGTTGCATTTAATAATTTAGTTTTAGCAAACATAAAACATCCACACTTTTTACATTGCTTGGTTAGTTTTATTAGTTCTGGACAAGATTGACAAATAGAGTATCTTTCTTCTGCTACCTCTTGAGTTGCCCATTCTGTTTCAGGGTTAATCAAATCCCAGGGCCTAGTATCTCCAAGGTTTTCTTTATATTTTTGCCATACTGATTTTTCTTCTGACATGTTTCCCTACTCTTGTATAGTTATTTATACATTATACACTAACAAGCGCATTGTTGTCCACCAGGGCAGCAGATGCTACATCTCCAACAATATCCACAAGTACATCCTCCGCCTCCAGTTGGTGCAACAGGTGCTGCTGGGCTAGGTGCAACAGGTGCTGCTGGGCTAGGCGCAACAGGTGCTGCTGGGCTAGGCGCAACAGGTGCTGCTGGGCTAGGCGCAACAGGTGCTGCTGGGCTAGGTGCAACAGGTGCTGCTGGGCTAGGTGCAACAGGTGCTGCTGGGCTAGGTGCAACAGGTGCTGCTGGGCTAGGCGCAACAGGTGCTGCTGGTGCTGGAGTACATGAAGGAATTGTTGGATATGCTGGATATCCTGATGTTGAACATACTGTTGCATAGTCATTACATATAGAACCAGTGAGATCTGAAGATGCTGTTCCTCTATACTGTCCTGCACCATATTCAGTTGTTGAACAATACCATGTTGTTACTGGTGCTGGGGCTGGAGCAGCAGGGGCAGGTGCTGGGGCTGGACTTGGTGCTGCAGGGGCAGGTGCTGGTGCTGGTGAAGGCGCTACAGGTGAAGGTGCAACTGGAGCAGGGGCTGGGCTAGGTGCAGGTGATGAAGGACATGTGTATGGATTACTTGTTGCTTGAGTACAAATAGTTACATATCCCGTTCCACTAGCAGATTGATCAGAAGCAAATGGTCCAGTTAGAGAACATCCTCCACCTTGTACCTCAGTCTTACAATACCAAGCAGTTGCTGCTACTGGTGTTACAGGTGCTGGTGAAGGGCTAGTCTCCCATGGTGTTGTAGAACATTCACCGAATGTATCTGAGTAATAGTATCCGCAAGCCTGACACATAGACTTGTTGTATGACCAAGCGTCTGCAGGATTACATGATGCTGCAACTGGTGCGACTGGAGCAGGAGCAGGTGCTGGTGCGGGAGCAGGGGCAGCAGGTGCTGGTGCTGGTGAAGGGCTAGTCTCCCATGGTGTTGTAGAACATTCACCGAATGTATCTGAGTAATAGTATCCGCAAGCCTGACACATAGACTTGTTGTATGACCAAGCGTCTGCAGGAACGCATGATGATGAAACTGGTGCTACAGGTGCTGGTGCTGGTGATGGCGCTACTGGAGCAGGAGCAGGGGCTGGGGTTACACTACAGTTTGGAGTTCCTTCAAGTGGAGTTGATCCACAAACCCAACCAATTGGTGGATATCCATTGGCATTTTCTTGAGCAGCATATGCATCAGCACATGATGAAGATGTAGCAAATGGTCCATTTGGACTATTAGTTAAATCACAGTATCCAAAGTAATTAGTTACTCCAACTGGAGCAGGAGCAGGTGCTGGTGCGGGAGCAGGGCTAGGTGCAACTGGTGACGGTGCTACAGGTGACGGTGCAACTGGGCTTGGTGCTACTGGAGCAACTGGGCTTGGTGCGACTGGGCTTGGTGCGACTGGGCTTGGTGCAACAGGTGAAGGTGCAACAGGGGCAGGTGCTGGAGCAACTGGAGCAGGTGCAACTGGAGCAGGTGCAACTGGAGCGGGTGCTGGAGTTGATCCCTCATATACATCGCCAGTAACTAACCATGTATTAGTGTCTAGTTTAATAACAGTAACTCTGCCATATTGAGAATCAATATATGCTGCACTAGGATTTTTGCTAAGAACTGTTGCAGATGAACTAATAACTACTGTACCAGTTCCTAATCTAACTACATCAAATTTAAAACCATTTGCTATTGGCAATTCTGCATTTGTTGGCAGGGCAATTGTAGAAGGAGAAGAACTATCTACAGTAATTACTTTACCAGCATCATTTAAATCAATACTATAAGAACCTAACTTTGATACAACATTTGAATATCCTGATATATTCTTCCATCCGTTATCATAATACTGTAATTGATTTATTAATGTACCGCCAGTTGTAGACTGTCTTACAAAACAAACTGACCCATTTATTGGGTTTGGTATAGCAATGTCACGAGTTTCTGGAGACTGAAAATTATTAATTCCTGCTCTTGATATTAAAACTTCTTCAAAAGTAACGGGGGATGCAAAGGTTTGTGATGCAGTCCAAGTATAGGAAGCATTGGTATTAATAGCACCACTGATGGCATACCATGTGCCATCTTTATAGATATATGCTACTTTACCGTCACTATTAATTGGCATCAGATGTCAACCCCAATGAACGTAGTTCTGCTTCTGTCAAACCTAAAGCAACTAATTTTGCTATGGCTCTTTCTTTTAATATTTGATTGGTTTTTTCTTCTGACATTATTCACCAATCACCCGCCATTCAAGTCCAGACCATACATATAGTTTTAGTGGGGAAGAATCTGAGTCTACCCAAAGAGTTCCAGATGTTAGATTTTCTGTTGGTGCAGTTGTTGAATATGTGGCTGTTCCATAGGTTGGAGCATTTCCAGTAACTGAATCTCCATCTACCCAAATATAACCATTAACTAACAATGAACCTGATGGCTCGTCATTAGATAATGCTGATCTTGCTGGATCTGATTCAATAACATCTAATCTTGTATCTAATGCTTTTAGATGCCCTGCTGTAGAATTTGCTATTAACTCTGATTCTGTTGCTGGTACTGTAGTTGTTCCATAATGATATAAACGAAGGGCAGCCTGAATATCAGCAGCATCCTCGTAACCTGGGATCTGCGTTTTATAAACATTACCGATATCTTCAGAAGCCACCTAACATCACCACCTTAGATTATACCACTCGTATATCGAAGTGTACGGTTCTTGTTCCAGTATCTCCATCTGAAGATCCCAACGGTATCCAAGAGTTATCCTTATACTCCAACGCCTTTATTACTATAACTAAATTAATAAACTCTGTTTCTTCATCTACTACAACCGATATAGAGTCTATAGATGACGCTACTGGGTTTTGGTTTTCTACGCTGTATGTTATGTTAAAGTTTTCTGATTCTACTGTTGAAACTAATGACAATGGAAGAATATCTGTTACGTTAATTACTTTTGTTGCAGTTCCTTCTATAAAACTTAATGCATAGTTTTTCTTTAGTTCGTTTGGAAAAATTTTAAATACTTGTACCCAAGTACCTCCTATAACTGGAACAGATACATACTGGTATACATATAGGTATTCACTATCTAGTGGATTTAGGTTAAAATATAAATCATATGGCAACGGAGTTCCTTCAAATACTTCTGAAGGCTTTCCCATGTCTAAAAATATCTGACTTCCACGTTGTCCTTTTGCGCCTAAGTCTAAGTCAACAGTTATTTCTGTTGGTGGACCTATAACTAAAAGATCGTCAGTAGAAAGTAAAACCTCACTCATGCTGGCCTACTCACCTGATCAGTAACAGAAACAGTTCCAGTAAGCAAAGTATAAACATATGGATATGGAGTAGATGCTTTCTTTACCTCAACGTCATAATAATAAGTTTTAGTTGGATCTAATTGTTCTCCTGCTGCTGGTGTAATAGCACACTTTACATAATTAGGAAAATCTTCTCCTCCAGTTAAAGTGGGAATTTCTGAATAACACTCAATAAGAGTTGTAGTTCCTCTTGCTTCACCAATTTTAAATTGAACCGTATAGTCTGTTAGGTCCATAGCAGAGCCTCCTGCTAGTTTAGGGTATATGTTAAACTCGTAGGTGTCACCCTTATAATAATTAATATTTAATTCTCCTGGAAATGCCATGGTTCCTCCTCGTAAATTATACCACGCTGATGTATATAGAATTCAAAATTACAGAAGAGTCGTAATCTGTTCTAATCTGGGGGATAGCACCAGAATTCCACATCTCCTCATTCTCTATAAAAAAGTGCTGAGTAACATACATATTATAAACATATTGATATTTTAGTGAGGCTACAAACTGAGATATTTCGGTGGTAGATTTAGGGAAAAACGTCCTAATCCAAACCTCTGTATTGTTATATTCTGTAGTCAACTCAAAGTTATAGGTTACAAATACCTGTGATCCAACCTTAAGGCCATGGAAGTTAAGCATTCTCTGTTCGGCATTCCACAGACTTGTACATCCTTCTGGTATATATTTTTCATTGGTATCTTTACCCTTTGAGTCTACCCACAGGCTTACCCAACCTTCCTCTCCGTAACTTACTCCTAAATTTACTGGTTTTTTATTTAAATTAAAATATCCTGCCCAACCAGCCTGCTGTCCAGAAGAGGATAAAGAACTTTTTCCATCTTTACCGTCTTTGCCAGTTGCACCTTTCTCGCCTTTAGGACCCTGACTGCCGTCTTTTCCAGCAGGTCCTTGAGGTCCAATAGGTCCAGGCACCCCCGCAGGCCCCTGTGGCCCAGGAACAGGTATATAGTTGATTAATGTATCAGAACTTGTTGTTTGTGTCTGTACGACTTGATCTGCATAAGTTGATTTTTTTGCACCAGGAAAATCCATAGACTTAGAAACAGGCATGGATGTATTATCCCATATTATTCACAAATATAAGAAAAGGACATATGGAATCTATCGGTAGTTTCTAAAACAAATGGGGAGTTATGATCAAATGGTTGATCTTGTGCAGAACTACCAATGTTCCAAACTGTCATTGTTGAACTTGCTGGAGACAAATGTCCCTTAAGACTATAATGATCAATACCCTGGTTTGTTATATTATGAATTGATCCGCCGTAGACATCTGTATGATATTTAGAGGGTAGTGGGATAGTAAGAGAATATTGCCCAGTTCCAAAATTAGTAACTGTTGAAAATAAAACATCTATTTGTACTTGAACAAAATTTCCAATCTTAATATATGATCCAGTTGCTGGTGTTCCAGTAAATGCTAAATCGGTTCCAGACCATACTGGAGAATATGTGTTTATTGTTGTTGTTCCAGTATCTAAATTTGCATCTTGACCATCTGCACCATCTTGTCCTGGTTCTGCAATAGTGGTCCAATACACAGTTCCTGGTGGATACCCTGGATTTGGTTCGCCAACTCTGTAATAAGTTCCTCCAGCATATGTAACTACATCACCAATATTGTAGTCTGCTCCATTGTTGTATTCACCAACAAAATTCCAAAGTGCATCTGCACCTGCAGGACCTGGTTCACCTTGAGGTCCCTGTGGTCCAGGTATTCCAGAACCGTCTCCAATGCCAGGGTGTGTAAAACGTGCCATTAGTTCTGATTCTCCAAACCAGTCTGCATTACTGCTAAGTTCATTGCTTCTGAACCAATAGCGTATAGTGCATCGGCACTTGGTAGTTCAAATGATATTGAATGATTTGGCATAATTCTAAAACCATAGTTGGTTGAAGAAACTGTATCATTTCCACCAATATAAATATATCCAGCATCATTAACATTTTGGAGTGTTATGTCCATACCGCCATGCTTACCATTTGGAGTAAGTCTAACTGGTGTTGTGTTTGTTAATGCTACGATAGAGTGTTGTGCCATATTAATTATCTCCTATTTAACTTTGTAGGTTTTTCCATTTATTTTTATTATTGAAGGAATGTTATCTTTCTTATCGCTTACTTTAATTACTGGCATTATAGACTTCCTCCAGGAGTTACATCTCCAAGTACATAAATTGTACCTATGACTGGAGTCCAGATAATGTCATCCTGATCGTCTGGAATCTTTACCTGTAAGTCAAATGGCAGTTCTGCAACTGTTGACGAATATTTAGTTCCCCAATTTTCGGTTACTGAGGGAAGAGCGGTAACTGTAACATATCCGTCTGAGGCGCTGCAATCTAATGCGTCTAATACATCTCCAGACTGGTCATATGCTGTTGCTTTATAAGTCCATCCCTCAGTACTGTAATATGTAGTTTCGTCATTTTCAAAAAATTCAATTTTTAATGTTGCGCTATCTCCACGAACAACTCTCCATTGAAGTGACACAGGGTCAGCACCAAAAATTTCGGGAGAGCATAAGTTAGCCATAATATAGAGATTATACCACGAAATATAGACCTGCCCCAAGATCGGTGGGTATGAGAGACAGATCAAGGGGCAAGCAATTAAAAGTATATCATATTGGTACAAAACGGACATGTATGTTTGCAGCAGAAAATTGTTTATGGTATAGTGGTTACAGGGTTTGTGGGGACTTTGCACTAGAGATGTAATCTCACTTCCACCATTAGATGTAAGAAAAAATCTATGGGGGGAGGGGGGGACTTTCCCTCAGAGATACTTATTACTTATATATTATATATAAAGATTACTTTTTATTATTTGCTACAAAGTCTAAAAGAATTTCATACATATGATCAAGTTTTTTCTGCATGTTGGTTTGTTCAATTTCTTCTTTTAGCATATGATCTTTAAGATGTGCTACATCTTTCTCTAATCGATTAACAGCATCTTTTAAACTTGATCCACCATTAGGTTTAAATTCGGCTTTAATTTCGTCAAAATAATGTTTGGTGAGCCATTTGATTGCGCCAGCGAATAACGCTATAATTGACGCTACTGTTAGAATTAAACCTGCCCAATCTTGTACTGACATAACAGGAAAATTATAACACGGTGTTTTTAAAAAAATAAAACTGAGTTCGGCGGGTGGCACTTCAGTTCAAAAATTATAACATCGGCGACAGAGATAATACGCATCCTCTATGCTGCTAACGCAGCAAATACATGCGAGGTTATCCGATTAAGATGTTATAAGGTTTTTCCGAATTTCCTCTAATATTTGGTTTTGGCTATTTCTGCCTTCTGCTATTTCATAACGTTCTTCTAGAGTTAATCCTGAGCCATCTCTTTTAATAGATCTTAAAAATGACTGAGCCATTTGCCTAATTTCATCAGTCATCATAAACTTTTGGAAAACTATTTTGTTATCTGTCAGTGCTTGGAAATAAAATAAGTCATCTCCTTCATTAATTGTAAACTCAGTATTGTCGACAGGTACAAACCAATTTAACACAGCAGGACGATACCATCTACCAATGTCAAACTCACCGCTAATAAACATAGCATTTTTTGACGGGGAAGATGGAGGGTAATTAGGAGTCGACATTCTAATAGTTAATGGCTTATCAGCAAACATAACATAGTTAACGTCATAGATAAGATCTATATATCCGTTTATGGCTGGTTTGCGAGATTGTCTAATAGTTACATTATTTCCGTAATTGTCTAATTCTCCTACGCCTCTATGTGCAATAGATTTTAAATACCCTTCGGGCCAAACACATTTATCGGACTTATTGGCTTTGAAGGTAAAAAGGTTTTTTAGATAAGCCCCTGCTGCTGGACATCCGAAAAACCCCATATCGGCATCATCTTTATTTTCTGGTATATTTTTAACAAAATAATTCTTTACTGGCTCTGGCTCTTTGAGAAACCATGTATCTGGGCTAGATGGGTTTCTAAGCGATGATGACCAATAGATAGTTGTTATTTCCTTCATATATTGATTATAGCATTTGGCTGTGATAGAATAGATATATGGGAGACGATGTAAAGTTTAGTGACTTGTTTGATCCTAATCAGCCAAGAAGCGATAGAGATTTAATTGAATCCCGCCTTGAAATATGCAATACGTGCGAACACTTTAATCGTCGTATGGTAAAATGTAAGAAGTGTGGTTGTTTTATGAAACTTAAGACAACTCTTAGATCGGCTAAATGCCCTATAGGAAAGTGGTGAAACATGAATAAGGAAGAAGTTATTAATTTAATGTTGGAAAGCATGAATGCTGACAATAGAGCATTATGCAAGCAAGGTGGAATTAGTGATGCTGATGCAGAAAAGCAGATTGAACAAAGTCAGCCTACATTAATTTTTATGTTTGGAAATATTTACGACAAATTAAAAGCAAGTAATGTAATTGCTTAATTTTTTGCTTTAAATATTTTTATGATTCCTGCACGTTAACTGCAGGTGCCTCAGTTACATCTTGAGGCTTTGAAAAATGAGGATCTGGACATGTGCAACCAGCGCAGCATCCTGTGTATGTTTGTTCAGTCATGGTTTTATTATACCCCCTTATTATCAGATTGACATGTGCAACTGCTACAGCATTCTTCTTTGAAGATTTTTAGTGCCAAACCATCATTTTCTGGTCTGCCCATATCTTCCCAGAACTTCTCACGACCCATATTGTCATTTTCTGAAATTTTTTGTGATTCTGTCATATAGATGTCCACCCCTGTGATTCTGCCTTACCTGATGATATCCACTCTCTATGCAACTGATGCTGAAAGTTCCAGTCAGTTCTATGTGTGTCCCCGCCACAAATATCACAGATATCAGATCTCATTTCTTTGTATACATGCTGGCAGTACATAAAACCATTATATCAGAAATCTGAATTTTTTTCTAATGTGTATGATACGGAAAATAAAAACAATAATAGCAAAATAATAGTGAGCACATTTTTGCCCAAGATCTTTTGTTTACATTGTGTTTATTCTAATTCATGCTTAGGCTTCTTTCCTACTATCCACCCATTGTGTATTCCTACAAGGGGTGCGTCAATACATACAGCAACCCCCTCCGTCAGTTGTGCTGGAAAGAAACCAATGAAGTTTTCAACCGCTTGTCTGTTGTAAAACGGGATAGTCTTAGTTTCACCCGTTACTGTTGTTAGTTTTACTTGTATCATTTTCTACCTCTTTATCCATTGTAATACCGTATTTTGTGTAGTGGCTTCTATCGTAGTTACCGATAGTGCCACCATTTGCTAAGTGTGCTTTTCTGCGTAGTTGTTCTGCGCTATACCCTGCCACTATAACACGCACTCGCATGGTTCAATGGCGTAATCCTCGTTATCACCATAAAAGATGTGCCCTCTGCCTGAGCATGTATCGCAATCTATTGTTAGCACTGAGTTTATCATTTACTCACCTACCTTTACCGCAATAATGCGATAGGTATCCGATAGACCATGAGTAGGACGGACACGCACACGATACGCTTCTGCGTTATCGTAATAGACATCAGACTTTTCTGCGTCTTGGATAATACCCTCAAGGGTTCTTGAGCGGTAAGCCTTTCCAATAAGGAGGCTTTCGATACTGTATAGATTTGCTGACATGAGCAACCTTCTTTCTTTATTTGATAATACTATTCTATAGTAGGGGTCTGACATTTTGGCTACTTATTTGCTGAGGCTCATTGTGATTTGTATCACACTTATTTGCTCAGGCTCATTAGCCTTTGTCTTTTATTTATTTGTATAAGGAAATACTATCATAGATGCCGCCAAAAGTCAAGGGTTTCATCGGCGTGTCGTGTGTGATTTACACCACAAACCAAATAGGACAAAACGGACATTTACCTAGAAAAAAGTTATCCACAGGTCTGACCATTCATGTGTGGATAACTAATGTGATGTACGTCTCATGTGATGTATCTCACAATGTCCGATTTATCCCATTTATACCCCTCAATTTGTCAGACCCCCATGATAGGATACTATGTATAAAGATAAAGAAAGGTAGGTCAATAAATGACTACACTAAACACACTATGTAAAGACCATAACCCTATGGTTTCCGCTATCTCTAATGTAGGAGATGAGCAATTTACTTTTTGCGTAGATTGCGAACAAAACATTGAGCGTTGGTATAACGATACCGACCCTGAGCGTTTGCCTATGTGGACAGATTGGAAGGTATCTAAGTGAGCGATACTATTGAGTTTCTAATCGAAAATAACTTTTGCGTTACTGATAACATTTGCGCTTTTTGTATTGTTCTCATGGACGGGTGGGATAGATTTTGCCCCCGTTGTAGAGACTATAAGGGTGTAATGGCACTACCTGATTTTGTAAATACCTATGGAAAGGAGGCACTCAATAAATGAGTACCTTACTACGGCTTGACTCTGTATGTGGAGACACACATACATTTGTAGATGTCTATGACATCAACCTAAACCCTCACGGCTCTATCTGCTGTGATAATTGCGAAAGCATTTTGTTATGCCGTAAGGCGTGGGACTACCTATACAAGGAGGCTAACTAATGCCTAAGTTTATTTATACAATAGCCGTTGAGGTTGAGGCAATTGACCAAGATGAGGCTACATGGGTTATCTATAACACTAATTTAGAAAACCTAAAAACAGATTGTTTAGAAATTGAGATTGAGGAGATTGACTAATGATAAAAGTAACACTTACTTCATACAATGGTAACACTAAGCATTTGCCATTTTATTCTGCCGAGCAGGTGCGTAGTTTTATTTCTGCGTTACCCGCACAATTAGAAAAAAGCACATCACTAAAATTAGAATGTGATTTGTTAGCAATTAGCGGAACAATTAGAGGAGAAAAATAAAATGAAAACACTTCAAGAAAAATTAGATTTAGTTTCTAAAGAATTAGAACCAATACTTTGGGAACTATTAGATGAAATTGAAAAAGAATAAATAAAAAAGTTTTTTGCAAAATAAAAATTGCAAAAAATTCCTAGGCGATCTACCTAGCGTGTCGTCCACAGGCTGTGGATAACTAATGTGTTTAAGGTCACATTATTATTTCTCCAAAACACGGCGTGTCGATTTGCTTTTTTGAGATTTATGTGCTAAACTTACAGAGTAAGAAAATAAAGAAAGGTAAAACTATGTCAGACTATTTAGACTATTCAGACGAAATCTACGAGGAATTAGTAGAGGAATTCGGACACGAAATCGAGTCAGAGTGTATCCACAAGTGATGTAAATCACACAGACACAACGGCGTGTCGAATTGACTTTTAGTAAAAAAAATGAAATAATAGAATTATCAAAAGAAAGGTGACAACTAATGTCAGCAAATGTTTATACTATCGAAAGCCTACTAATAGGCAAAATCTATCGTTCAAAATCCCTAACGGGTGAAATAATTGATGCCGAAAAATCTGATGTATGGTATCAAGGTTGCGAAAGTTATCGGGTTCAGGTTCGCTCACTTGATACTTTCAAAGATACTTATAGAATTCTCGCAGTAAGGATAAATGACTAATGAAATTAGATGAATTCAAAGCCTATGTAGAGGCACAGCGCAAAGCGCAACAATTGACAAACTTAGAGAAAATCGCTAAAATTGTAGTAACAACAAACACGAAAGGTAAAAACTAACAATGACTAACACAACTTACACAGATTTCCCATTTACCGCACAAGGTATCAACTTTATTTCACGCATTCATGCTGATTCACCATTTCTAAATCAGATTCAAAAATTGCCAGCAGGCGTATTTGAGCAGATGAACATTCAGGCAGTTTCAGATTTGATGAATTTGCAAACATTCACGCTTGATGAAATCAAAGCAGAATTGGACCGAGTAAATGAGGGCGGAAGCCACGCATTTATTTTGTTAGGAGAAAACAACTAATGATGACACGAAAAGACTATGTAGAAGTTTCAAACATTCTAAAAGGATTTAGCGGTGAAATTCATCACCAAGTTTTTGAGGACATGGTTGAGGAATTTTCTCAATTCTTTCAAAGTGATAACGAAAGATTTGACAAAGCAAAATTTGAAAAGGCTTGCGGTGTTGATGAGTTAGGATTTATTCCAGCATGAGCAGATTTCTAACAACAATTGTTCAATTGCTTTTGGTAACATCAACATTTTATTTATTGCGATTAGCAATTCAAGACATCAAAGAAAACGGGTTTTAGTTTTCAGATCCTAAGCATGATTTAAAACTGCTTGAAATTTCAACAAAAATCGCCTAGGCCCCGTTATCCACAGGTCAGACCAAGTTATCCACAGGTCATTTATGATGTGATCAAAAACACACCCAGAGTTTTACGGCGTGTCGTTTTGATTTTGTCAGTAGAAAATGATAGACTTACGGAGTAAGAATAAAGAAAGGAAACTCGAATGGGTTTAGACATGTATCTTAGTGCTAAAAAGCACTTTCACAAAATCAATTGGCAAGCGTTACAGAATAATGATGAATTATCTTATTCGTCACCTGAAGCCGTTTTCCCTCAATTCAATAATCTAATGGAATTGACACAATTATCTAATGTCGCAACAGACATTTATGGAGCAAGCGTTGAAGTTACATGCGCTTATTGGCGTAAGGCTAATCAGATACATAAATGGTTTGTCGATAATGTTCAGAGCGGTAATGATAACTGCGGTGAATACTATGTATCACAAGATAAACTAAAGGAATTGCGTGACCTATGCCAAGAGGCATTGGATAATCGTGACCCTAATCTATTGCCACCACAAGCAGGATTTTTCTTTGGTGGGACAGACATTGACGAATGGTATTGGCAAGACCTAAAGAATACTATCTCTCAATTAGATAGGGTTTTTGCCCTACCCCAATTGTCCGAATTGTCCTTTTCCTACAATTCGTCATGGTAGGTAGCGTGTCGGGTTGAAAATGTCAGCCCGACATGATAGGATTTATTTATAAAGAAAGGACAGATAAATGGATAAATTAGAATACGCACTAAGAGCAATACAGAATTGCTATGTTTGCGATGGTAAAGGTAATTTGTATTGGGGACAAGGCGAGGACTTTGACTGCGAAGTTTGCGAATGTAATCCTTATGAGTTATTATTGGATAATGACGGAGATGTAATTTGGGACAACGGCTTACTAAGTGAGCCTGAGTTGCTAATGAGTATGGAGGCTAAATAATGAAAAAGAATGTTTTGATTAGTTTTATTACTGAGGCAGAAACAGACATAGAAGCGGTGTTCAACCTAAATAAAGTTTTATACCAATTACCTGATAGCGATTTGGTAAAGTTTGATGTGTTTGATGTTGTATTGTGTGACGGAGTTGGACAAGAAGGAGCGGTGGCATAAATGGGAAGCAATTTTGCTAATGACTTGGTTACTATTGGAGATTTGGGTATTGCCTTAGACATTGAAAGTCAGATAGGAATACACTTACAGTCTAATCACTACCCGCCCGTTCCTAAAACTATGATAAAGCCTTGTATTGAGGCTATTGATGCCGTAAATGACGCAGGGCTATGGGACTTGGACATTCCCCTACCTGAAGGCGTATTGTGGAAGGGTTTGACTTCAGCACCAGCACACGCTATTATTGAAGCACACCACCTAAATGCTTGGCTTATTGAACGAGAGGAATACTAAAATGGACTATAACTACCTACTAACTACTGAGTATGACGGAGAGATTTATTCTACCCACAGAATAAATGATTTTACTGATGCCGCACAGGTTTGGTCAATGTGTAGAGATAGTGGAGATGCTAAGGCGTATGCTCGCTATACTATCATGGACCCAGCAGGACTAAGTTATACTAAAACTTTCTATGCTAATGGTATGGTAAATGTCTGATACAATAATTCGTATGGAAGAAGACTTTACTCATGTTGATGTTCTCAATGCCGACCAGTTAGAGATTGGAGATCTAATTGGTATCGGTGGAGAGATTGTAAAAGTAATTGCAATTGCTCCACTTCACTATGGGTTCAATCTTGCTATAGAAAATAATTTTGGCGAAAAAGATTTTGTTGATGTAAGTGAAGATGACACTTTCAAATTGTATATAGAAAACTTCTAAAAACCGCCTAGGCAATTCAGACAATTCGGACATTTGCATTTTTGTTATTTTTATGATAAGATTATTACATGATGAAAAAAACGGCTGAGGAATTACGCAGACTTATGGAATTACGCAGATCTAATGCTGCCACTCCATTAAGGAACAAAAAAGCATACTCCCGTAAAGTTAAACACAAAAAATTTGACTTATCAAAATAAAAATGTTATAATAAAAATAAAGAAAGGACCCCATGAAACTAAAACGTTCTATGGATAGGAAGGTAACTAATGCTGTCTCACCCAACGGAAAAACCCCAACAATTGCCAACACTTTTGGATTGCCTGCTGGTAAGGCTTTCTCGTGCCCTGGTGCCACTAACACTTGTGAGAGCGTTTGCTACGCAGGAAAACTTGAAAGAATCTACAAAGGCGTAAAGGCTGTCCTACTTCATAACTGGGAATTACTAAAAGACGCTGACCATGACACTATGGAAGCATTGCTCATGGACATGATTGCAGACTTTAGAAAAGATTGTGAAAAGAAAGACGCTCCTATGCTATTCCGTATCCACTGGGACGGAGACTTCTTTAGTGATGACTATGCGTTTGCATGGAAACACGTTATTCTAAATAATCCTGACATAAAGTTCTGGGTCTATACTCGTGTAGCCTCTGCTGCTGACATGCTCAAGGGTATTGATAATCTTAGCCTATACTATTCTACAGATAAAGATAACAAAGAGATTGCTATTAGTCTAAATAAGGAAAAGGGTATTCGTTTAGCATACCTTGCAGATACCTTCGCAATTGGGCAGGCAGATCTAAAAGAGATGATAGGCAAGGTGGGTGCTAAGTGCCCTGAGAATAAAAAGGCTATTCCCCTAATTGACAAAAATGGGTCTGCTTGTGTAAAATGTAATCTATGTGTTAGCAATAAGGCTGACATAGTCTTTAGCGCAAAGAAAAAGTGATAAATGAAAGTCCTATTACTAATCTTATGGGCTATCTTTTTAGGGATAATGTTCTACCCCCCTCTAAAGTGACCCAAATCACATGAGAGAAATCTCAAAATGTGAGAAAATGTCAAAAATAACTTGACAATGGCAGAAATAAATGTCATACTTATAACATAACCTACAAATAAAGGAGAAATACAATGGCAGTAGCAACACAGACTTACAAGGTGGGCGACCTCTACACTTCACAGAAGTCAAAGGTCACAGGCACAATTACAGAAATCAAGCCAAACACAGATGGCTCAACTGTTCGTGTCAAACTTGATGTCAATGGCACACCACGCTGGACAACTTGGACAGCAAAGTAATTAGCAAAAACGCTAAATGTCCTGAGCATGACAACTAAAACTGCTCACTTGATTTTCTAACTGAAAAATGTTAGACTTAGATACAGACCCAAACCCATAAGAAAGGAAACAAATAAATGGCACGACAGAAAGCAATTAGCGTAAAAATCGCTACAACTAAAGTTATCAAGGCTTTAGAAACTAAGTTAGCAGAAATCCAAAAAAACAAGGCTAACCAAAAACTAAATGAGGAGAAGTTCTCAAAGGCTCAAGAGAAGTATAACAAGGAAGTTGCTAAGTTAGCACTTGCTCAAATCTCTAAAGCAACAGACCTATCTGCTCATACTCGCTATAACGGAGAAGTAAATGTATCTTTCTCACTACCAAAGGGAACGCTTGACCTTCCTACTGAACCTGAAAGAGATTTTGAGACTTTCCATGAGTGGCAATACAAGGAAATGATTGAGGAAATCGAGAACGCAATTCGTATTCTCAAGATGACAGATGAGGAAGTAGTTTCTACTTCTACTTACAACGCTATCGCCCGATACTTGTAATTCACTCTCCTGAGCATGAGATAAAACTGCTCAACATAAACCCAATAGACAGAAAGGCAAAACAAATGACATTAGGCGGATACACTTACCAAATCGGTGACTTGTTTACTACAAGCAAAACAGGTGTTACAGGTCGCATTGAAAAGTTTGTTCCACAAACTCGTAATGTAACTAAGGTAATGCTACGCTTGGCAAATAATCAAACAAGATTTGCTATGGTAAAGACTTACTAAGTTTCTTTCCTGATAAGCCCCGCTAAAAAATGAAGTGGCGAAAGTCCTTGCGGGTATTCCTGGAAAGATCATCCTGAGCATGATGTAAAACTGCTCCCCTCTAAAAAATTTCCTAGGCGATGTGATTTTAATCATAGTCCACTATGTGAGATGGTTTACGTACCTGATTTGCTTTTCCCCCTAAAAAATGTTATGCTTAGATTATCAAAAAGAAAGGGTAAAAATGATTAGCACCGCAATAGCAATACAAATGGCAACACAAGAGGCAGTAACAGATGAATCAGTAATGGACATGGCGTCTGCGCTATACCACCACAGAAATGAAATGACTAATGATGAATTTGCTCAGGCAATGTTTAGATATTCTGCTCACCTATCAGCAATGACCGCAACCTTGGTTACTCATGCCTGCTTGACTGAAAGCCAAATAAATGATATGCTTGAAACAATAAAGGAAATGGACTCAATGGGAAAGGATATTGAATAATGGACCAGGTAATAATTAAAGATAATCACTATATGACACGAGAATTCCTTGAGTCACGTATTGTAGAAAACGAAACACGAATCAAGCAACTTGAGGAGCACATCCAAACGGTTACACAACGTTCATACACTGAGGCTGCAGAGCGCTCCCGTATGCGTAATGAAATGCAAGATTGGACCATGGCAGCATTAGAGGAGCGAGAAATCTCTGAAACTAATGCAGAAGAAATTGCATCAATTTGTGGATTTGAACTAACGAAAGAATTCGAAGTTGAAGTAACGGTCCAGTACTCAGTTACTGTAAATGCAAAGAATGAAGAAGAAGCAGTGAATGCTATTCATGAAATTGATTTTGATTCAGTTTCTTATAATGATGACCAAATTTCATGGTTGTCTTCAAGTGTAGACAGTGTTGACATTTAAATGCATTGGCCCAATTAATCCTGGGCCACTGTAGGTCCTCTTTCCCTTTCTTTAGAGGATCCTACGCCGACCTAAGCATGTCGTAAAACTGCTTTAAAAATTTCCTAGGCAGATTTATTTTATTTTGTCAAATTTACGGCGTGTCGGGGCTTTACGTACCAGGATTTGCAATTGTCAGGGGCTTATGCTAAGATTGATAAATACACAACAGAAAGGATAAATAAATGGCGCATGAATTAGAAACGCAAAATGGCGTTGCTTCTTTCGCATCATTCCGTGAGCCTGCTTGGCATGGTCTTGGCACAGTATTCACGGAAGAAAAAACAACAGCAGAAATGTTATCTGCTGCTAACCTAAACAATTGGAATGTTCGTCTTGAGGACGTAAATGTTCCATCTCACTTATCATCAGATAAGAATTATCAATACGTTATCCGTACTAACCCTACAGATAACACACAGACCGACATTCTTGGTGTTGTCGGTGAGCGTTACCATGTTTTACAGAATGAAGATTTATTCTCATTCGGTGATAACATTCTTGACGGCGGAGGTCGTTGGGAAACTGCTGGCTCCATTCGTGGTGGTCGTGTTGTATTCGGTTCTCTTGCTCTTGAGCGTGAGACAATTCTTGACCCTAATGGTGTTGCAGACAAGGTAAAAACTTATTTGCTCATCAATACATCACATGACGGCTCGATTGCTATTCAAGCCTCAATTACACCTGTTCGTGTCGTATGCGCTAACACTCTAAACCTTGCTTTAGGTTCTAAGCGTGGTCGTAATGCTATCAAGCAGACATTCAAGATACGCCACACACAGACCGCAAGCGGTAAAGTGCAAGTTGCTCGTGAGACTCTTGGTCTTGCTAATAAGTACATGGACGCTTTTGATGTTATGGCTAAGGCTATGATTGAAAAAGAAATCACAGCGCAACAGTTCAATGACATTGTTCTCGCTGCGTATCCAAAGCCTGATGAAGAAAAGAAAGGCGCACTTACTCGTTGGACTAACAAGATTGATGTTATCAATGACATCTACACAGGTGAGTTCAATGGCATGATTGCTGGTAATGCGTGGGGTGCTTTCAATGCACTTACTGAACGCCTTGATTGGCACCGCTCTGCTCGTGGTGGAAACACTGAGGCAATGCTCGCTGCTGCTTCTGGTTTTGACCCATCAATTACAGCAGAAAAAAATCGTCTGCTAAGTATTGTAAAAAATACTTTAGCGATTGCATAAGTAATCGCAACTCCTGAACATGAGTATAAACTGTTCACTTTTTTATTTTGCAGATCGTAAAAATAAAAATTGCAAAAAATTTCCTAGGCAAACCAAAATCTACACAAAACGGACATTGTATTTTTGTAAATAATTTATTACGTAGCACTTGATTTTTTTGCTGGATTGTGGGACAATTAATACATGACCCTAAAAGTAGAAATATATGAAATGGAATATTCCGTATCTCCTGGTGGTGTAGACTGCTGGGAAGTTAATGTACAAGACTATGGAACAAGCAGGTGTGTATCTGACTTTGATACTGCTGGGCAGGCTCTTAATTGGGTAGTTGACCAATACCCTGACAAAATGATAGAATTGACAGTAACATCCTTACCCGCCTATGAAAAGGAATATGCATGAAACAAACCTTCAAACCATACACAATTGATGAATTAGTTACAAATATCTATGAGGATAACTTAGATCATTTCGAATTCATAGAGAACATGAACGGTGGAGATTGTGACTGTGCTTTACATAATACTATGAATACTATTCTCAAATATTGGGGCGAGTAGGACTTGACATCCCCTGACATTTTTGCTAAAATTGAATTACGAACCCCTAAGAAAGGACCCCTGAATGCCAAACTGGTGTTATAACTCATTATCTATCGAAGGTAGCAAGGAAGACATCTCTGCTATCAAGACACAACTCAATCAACCATTCCAACGTCAGCATGACCAATGGAACATGGAAACACGTCAAATGGAACTATTAGATACTAACTATAGTAATCCTGTGTTTGCATTCTGGAACATTGTCAAACCTACTAACTTAGAAGAATACAATAAGCAGTCTGACCATTCAGTGCCTTTAGAAGAACAACTTATGTTCAAGGGTGATAACTGGTATGACTGGAATGTGCGTAACTGGGGAACTAAATGGGATGTAGCCGTTAGAGACGGAGAAGACTATCCTGAGACTGAACTTATGGAAGAAGATGAGACGTCTCTTGCATACCGTTTCAATACCGCATGGTCTCCACCTCTACCTGCGATTGAGGCTTTGTCTGCACAGTACCCTGATGTGGAATTTACCCTATCTTACGAAGAAGAAACTGGCTGGGGTGGAGAAAATCTATTTATCGACGGTAGCGGAACTGAGTTAGAAGTCTATAACAATAAGTGCAGAGACTGTGATTCATTAGATAGTCTTGAGTATTGTGATAATGGCTGTGGTGAGGTTTGTAATGAATGTCACTACATGGGCGAGGCAGACTTAGACTGTGTTGCAGAATGTGACGACCACAAGGTATACTTAGATAACGTACCCGATTATAGAAAGGCAAATGCATGACAATAGATAGTCTTATTGAATACATGAAGATACATGTAATTAGTTTAGAACAAGACTTAGAAAACATTGCTCAAGAAATGGAATCCCTTGACCCTGAATCTAAGGCTTGTAAAGAGTTAGATTTTGAATACAACTACATATCAGGACAATCTATTGCTACCCGCCACCTGTTAGCAGTTGCGGAGGGTAAGCAATGATTGAATTGGAACCACGAGTACAACTAATGGTAGACATGAGGATATCTGGTTTGGATATCATGCATGGCGAACTTAAGGTTATGATGTTAGACGCTGAGGAGCAATTGACCTTAGCACAAGAGCAAGAGGCCCGTACAGAAGAAGCAATGGATAGTATGGAGCGTACCTATTGGGAGGGCTACTCAGAGGCCCTCGCTGCAGCATACGCCTTGACATACAGTCTATCATTTGCTATTATGGATAAAAACAACAAGGAGACAGAATGATAAAAGTAGACAACTTACAACTAATTGGTGAATTCTCAGTAGATAGCGGACAGGCTATGGTTGGCGACCCGTGCTATTTGGATGATTGGAAGCCTTGGGATTCAGAGACTGTAAAGTTTGAGGAACACAAGAATAAGGCTGGAGAATACGGCTACCTTGGTGCCTGTGAGGCTACCATTGGTAAGGGCTTTGGTCAGTTAGGCGGAGCAAGTGCTGTTGCCTTTAGTACTGGCTATGGCGACGGGCTATACCCTGTTTATGCCCATATCAATGAGGACGGCAGAGTTGGACTTATTGTTATTGATTTTACGGGAGAGTACAACGTTAGTGATGACTAACAGATCCCTGGTTTCGTGACGACGGTCACTACGTAAAGCGGAGGTTGGGTCCCTTCGCTGCATATAAGGGGGGCAGGCCTGACTGTCTACGGGCTTGCCTCCCACATCTTTTTTTGATACAATCTAATAGGAGGAATTATGGCTTACAGCGTTCGACGAGCACCGCAGAACACAAAAGAAATACAAGTAGCAACACGAATAGCCAAGATTATTAACGAAGACATGGGACTCAATCTTGAGGCAGTTGGCTTTCATTTAGTTCGTAATCACCCACCAATCGTATGGCACCGCCTTGAGGTTCTTGCCTTGACAGCAGGTGAGGAGTATGATAAACTTATGACAGACTATTTAGGAGAAGAACATGTCAGTAGACTTT
>Ga0315904_10000895_pt1 | contig 47402 bp, 55 predicted proteins | sample LakEriMetagenome_6_FD_203529 | JGI IMG/M metagenome (GOLD analysis project Ga0315904, IMG submission 203529) | Freshwater fungal communities from buoy surface, Lake Erie, Ohio, United States - Buoy 12 MA120 | ecosystem: Environmental > Aquatic > Freshwater > Lake | place: USA: Lake Erie, Ohio...
CCAACAACATCCGGAACGAAAGGAAAGAGAAGTGAGCGAAAGCCAAAATCGAACGCAGAAGATTGTTGATATAGCCAACTATCACCATTGCTGCACCCACAGCTTGGCTCAAGTGGTAGCTGGCACAGTCGCCGAGCGCGTGAAGTTTATGAACACACTGCACGACATCATTGCCCGAAGACCGTCCACTCCTCGCAACAAGGTTGGCGCACCGATGATCACCGACTTCGACAAGTTGGCAGCGAGCCCGCTGGAGATTGCAGAAGCAGTGCTGGTCACGCTTGGGACTATTCAGCCGGTGAAGGAGAACAAGCCATGACCCCCACCTGCCCGTTCTGCGGGGCTGCGCCAATAGACACTTGGATCCGACGAATCCGGTGGTTCGAGTGTGGAACGATGGTCGGCCCGGACAACAACCGCCACGACCAGACACACCCATGCGTCAAGGCCGAGGTCGCCCGGCTCACGAAGGAGCGCGACGAGGCCCGCGCCGAGGTCGCCCGACTCAAAGCCGGCGGATGCGCCCGAGACCAGCGCACGACCCAATTCTGCGCCGAGGCGGTCGCGTTGCAGGAGCGGGTGAAGCGGTTGGAGGAGGCCGGCGACGCAATGGCCGCGGACGACGCGACCATGGCCGATGTGGTTGAGGCTTGGGAAGCCGCCAAGGAGGCCAAGCCGTGAGCATCACCAACCTCATCGCCGCCCTCATCTGCGCCATTGCGGGCCTGTTCATCTACATCGGATACCTGATGGCTGACAACTGGTGGCACAGGCTGCCCAGGACCACCAGGAACCTCTGGGGCCCCATCGCCGATACCGTCGGCGTGGCCGTGGTCATCATCATCATCATAGCTGTGATCGTGTTCCTGTGAACACGTAGTGAGTCAACTCAGGAAGAAAGGAATATAGACATGACACCGAGAGAATACGCAAAGGCCAATCGCCACATCGGCGAGGCTTGGGAGGATGGGAAGACGATTGAGTTCAAGATTGTCGGTCGCGATAGCTGGGATGTGTGGCATTTAAAAGAGCGCCCATGCTTTGATGCAACCGACTGGCAATGGCGCATCAAGCCCGAGCCGCCGCAGCCGAAGTATAGGGTGTGGGAACCGCATGAAGTTCCGGTGGGTGCTGTTATGCGGCCTCGTAATGAAAGAGATCATCGTTGGATTATCTCAGGATGCTCACGCAACAGCGGAACACTCGCCTTTGGGCAGGCCGGTGAGCGTACCCTCAACGAATTCCTGACGCGTGACTACGAATACAAGTGGCCTCACGAACCCGAAACCGCGTGGCGCCCTTGCGGCGTGGAGGTGAAGGAATGAACTCTGAAAGAATCCTTAAAGTTCTTATCTGGATTGGCAGCATCTTGTTGGCTGCACACCTGTTGGCGTGGTCTTACGTCAGTGGTACAAAAGCAATACACCGCGAAGCCATCGCCCGTGGCCACGCTGAATGGGTGGCGGACAAGGAAGGCAACGTGGAATTCAAGTGGAAGGAGAAGCAATGACCGACCAGGAGATCAACGAGGCGATTGCGCTGCATCTGGGTTGGCTTCGTCCGGAGCATCCGGATTGCATGAAGCACAAGATTGGATGGTCGATGCCTGAAAAGTGGTGGATGGACCCCAAGACCGTTCTTAGGTTTGGTCACGACATCCCAAACTACAGCACCGACCTCAACGCGATGCATGGGGTGGAGAAGACCTTAGACCCACTAGGCAAGGATGGCGCGTATGAGTACTGGCTGATGACTGTGTGCCACATACCGGAACGCGAATCAGCAAAAGGTCGCTACTTCTATCGCGCCACCGCCCGTCAACGCGCCGAAGCGTTCCTGCGAACCATCGGCAAGTGGAAGGAGGCGGAATGAGCGACGCGCCTAAGACGGATGACGCTACGTGGCATACGTGGCACACGCGTACACCGGGCGATCCAATCGGGGCCGATGTGGTCTACGCCAGTTTCGCGGCTGGATTGGAACGCGAACTCGCCGCCGCCCTCGCCCGCATCAAGCGGCTGGAGAAGGCGGGTGATGCGATGGCCGAATACATTGCATCTGGTCCCGATGTCCAAAAGTGGACCCAAGCCAAGGAGGCGCGATGACACAAAAACAGATCGAAGCAAGGCAACGTCTGAATCAGATGTTTGGAAGTGCAAAAAAAATCAAGGAAGCCAAAAAGCAATACAGTAAGCGAAAGAACACTGAATATAAACGAAACCGCTATCGTGAGGTCCATGGCATACCACTTAACGCACCAGTGATGACCAGAGCCGAAGCCATAGCCAAAGCCAGAAATGCGCGGTGGAAAAAGAAGGAGGCCCAGCCATGAGCGCCCTCTCCCTCATCCGCAAGATCGAGTTCATGTTGGAGGACGACACCATCGAGAAGGAGACCCGGCAACTGCTGGAGGCCGCCATCGAGGACACCCGCAACAAGGGCATCGAGGAAGACATCAAATCCGGCTGGTACTCGATTCCAGAAATCTGTAGAAGGTGGGCGGTCGGGCCGGTGAAGGTCACCGCCATGAAGAAGCGGCTCAAGAAGAAGACACCATGAAGAAGAAGACCCTACTCATCTCCCAGGACCTGCACACCAGGCTCAAGGAGCATTGCAAGACCCGCGGCCTCAAGGTCCAGGTCGTCGCCGACGAAGCCATTGCCGCCTACCTGGGCAGGAAGAAGAAGGACTGACCATGATACTCGCCATCGACCCAGGAGCCAACGGCGGCATCGCCTACAACCTCAACGGCGTGATCACCGCGCTGCCCATGCCCGACACCGAGGGCGACATCCGCGACCTCATCATGCCCCTGCTCGTCTACGGGCCCGAGGTCTGGATCGAGCAGGTCGGCGGATTCGTCAAGGGATCACCGGCACCGGGATCGGCCATGTTCAACTTCGGCAGGAACGTCGGCTTCCTCCACGGGCTGCTGGCCGCCGGCAAGGCACGTGTCCGCGTGGTCACACCGCAGAAGTGGCAGAAGGAACTCAGCCTCGGCGAAAAGAAGAGCCACAAGGGCAACGGCTGGAAGAACCATCTCAAGGAACGCGCCCAGCAGCTGTACCCGGACCTCAAGGTCACCCTCAAGACCGCGGACGCCCTGTTGATCCTGGAGCACGCAAGGAGGCAGAAGTGAACAAGGTCAAGCATTGCCCCACCTGCACCGGGCGCGGGCGCATCTACGAGTCCGACTACGACAGCGCCGGGCGCTACGTGCGGTACTACCGATGCCAGTCCGGCCACCAGTGGAAGACCGCCGAGGACGGGTTCACGGCAAGGACGCCGCATCAGGTGGCGAAGACCACAAAGGTCGAGGACACGGCACGCATGAGCCTGCTGGTCGAAGACCTTGAGCGCCTGCTCACAAGCATCTCCATCGAGGCCACCATCCAAGGGTCTCGGGCCAACATCGCCAGATGGGCCGAAAGGGGAATCAAAACCATCAGGAAGACACGTAAGACACCATGAATACCACACCATCACTCATGTCCCGGATCCTCAACTGGATCACCGGGGACCAACGCAACCAGCAGCCCACGCGCAAGCGCATGTTCACACCGGAAGAGGTGCTCGACATCCGCACCCGACGCGCCAACGGAGCGAAAGTCAAGGATCTCGCCAAGATGATGGGCGCAAGCCAGTACACCATCTCGACGATGTGCTGCGGCCTCGACTACGTCGAATGCCCTGGGCCGGTGAAACACAAGAAGCACCGGACTCTCACCGAAGAGGACAAGCGCACCATCGTCGCACTGCACGGCCAAGGACTCTCGGTCTATGACATCGGTCGCAGGCTGGACCGTCATCCATCGGTCGTCAGCCGCGTCCTACGGTGGGTCAACATCCCCGGCGACAAGACCACCAAGACACCATGATCACCGAAGCCATCATCCCGGCCATCCTGGCCCTCACCTTCGCGTTCTGCTCGGGCGTCAGCATGAGCACCGCCATCCACTACCAGGTGCAGCTGGGCTCCTACCCGAAGCCCATCCTGACCCGGTGCATCCTCGAGGCCGCCGCAGCCGTGGTCTCCATCGCCGGCGTCATCGTGCTCCTCTCCAAGCCATGAGCCACGACGGCGACGACGACTGGGACCGCCCGCGGCCCACACGCAGGTACAGCTGCTCCGACCGCACCTGCGGTGCCGAGGACTGCCGGACCTGCCACCCACTTTCCCCTGTCGACGTCGACGGGGATCAGCAAGACAACGACAACGACAACACGTAAGGACCAAGACACATGATCGTCAGCAGCAGCAGCAACAAGGAGTTCGCACCGTGCCCCGAGTTCATCGGACGCGCCGTGTGCGTCGACATCACCGAGCCCAAGAGCTACGAGACCCAGTACGGCACCAAGGAGAAGTTCAAGATCGTCTTCGAGATCGACTTGCAGGACGACTCCCGCAACCCCAAGCAGCCGTGGGTCGTGTTCTCGATGCCCATGGCCGCCTCCCTGCATGAGAAGTCCGCCCTCTACAAGTTCCTCAAGGACTGGTTCGGGCGCCCCCTCAACACCGCGGAGACCAAGGGACTTGACCTGGAGACCCTCATCGGCAAGCCGGCGCAGATCGTCATCGGACATGAGCCCAGTTCCGACGGCACCAAGACCTACGCCAACATCAAGCTGATCCAGCCGCACAAGACGGGCGAGCCGCTCAAGCCCTCGGGCCTGTTCGTCCGCCTCAAGGATCGCCCGCCGCGGGAAGGCCAGCCCGACAGCACCTACCGCCGCGCACCGCAGGGCCAGCCCGCAGCAGCCGAGGAGAACGTCGAGCCGTCCCGCGTCAAGGTCCACGTCGGTCGCAACAAGGGCATCGAACTCCGGGAACTCACCCAGGAAGCCATCGGCGCCCTCATCGAGGGTTGGCTCCCCACCGCCAAGGCCAACCCCAAGCCCACCGCGGACGACAGGCGCCTCATCGCCGCCCTCCAGTGGTTCGCCGACCGCGAGAAGCAGGCCGAGGTCGCCGCCATCCAGACCGAGCAGGACGACCTGCCCTACTGACCATGGACGCCAAGACCATCATAGAGGAACGCCGCCAGAGGTCCGAGGCAAGGAAGCTGCGGAACATGCAGCTGGTCACCCTCCGCGGCGAAGGCAAGAGCCTGCAGGAGGTCGCCGATATCCTCGGCATGACCAAGCAGCGGGTGTCGCAGATCGAGGCATCCCAGAAGGCCAAGCAGGAAGCCTGCACCTCCTACGGGTTCCAGTTCAGCGCACGCACCGCCAAGACCCTTGAGCGTCTCGGCGTGCGCGACCGGGAGCACGCCCGGAAGCTGTACCTGGAAGGCTTCCTCAAGGCCGGCACCAACCTCATCGGCACCAAGACCGAGGCCGAGATCCGGCACTGGGTCTGCGGCACAGACACCTGCCCGCACTGCGGGAAGGCCCTGTGAAGTAGGGCACACCAACCGGGGCGGGCGCATCCGGTTCACACAACACGCCCACCACCATCACCATCACTCTCTCCACCATGCACATCGTATTCGACATCGAGACCGCACCGCTCCCCGCAGACCAGATCGTCATCCCGCCGTTCGATCCGGCCAACGTCAAGATCGGCAACCTCCGCGACCCGGACAAGATCGCCGACAAGATCCGCCAGGCCGAGGAGGAGCACGCCTCCAACTACCTCCGGAACGCCGCTTTGGATCCGCTCACGGGTCGCATCGTCTGCATCGGGGTCGCCGTCGGTCAGGCCGACCCATTCCTGTTCTCCGGCGACGAACGCACCATGCTCGGCGCCTTCTGGGACAGCCTCTGCCAGAGCGAACGCGCCCCCCTCATCCTCGGGTTCAACAGCAAGCAGTTCGACCTGCCGTTCCTCATCCGCCGGTCGTGGAAGCACCGGGTCGCCGTCCCAGGCTGGATCCGGCGCGGTCGCTACTGGTCGGACTCCATCGTGGATCTCCGCGAGGTCTGGCAGCTGGGCGATTCCCGCGCCCACGGCAGCCTCGCCGCCATCTGCCGCCACCTCGGCCTCGGCGAGAAGTCCGGAAGCGGGGCGGACTTCGGCACCCTCTGGGAGACCGACAACGCCGCGGCACGCGAGTACTGCCTCCAGGACGTCCGCCTCACCCGCGACGTCGCCCGCATCCTTCTGGCCCTCGACAACTACTAGGCATGATCCACAAGGCAATACCCAAGGTGTTCAGTGGTCTGACACCGTCATACCTCGCACCAGACACCGACGACGACTTCGACCCGACCCCGGAGGACCGCTTCCTCGCCTGGGGCTCCACCCGCGGCAACGTCTTCCTCACCGGGCAGGCCGGCACCGGGAAGTCCACGCTCCTCCGGAAGCTGCTCGCCACCCCGGAGATGCGCTCCAAGACCGTCGCCATCTGCGCCCCCACAGGCATCGCTGCACTCAACATCGGCGGCACCACGGTCCACCGGTGGTCCGGCATGATGCTCGGGCCCGCCGAAGGACAGGACCACAACACGTTCGCCGAGGAACTGGAGCGTGAACCGTGGACCAAGCACGCCATCCGGCGCGTCGAGGCCACCGACGTCCTCGTCATCGACGAGATCAGCATGATGGCAGGGAGCCAGCTGGACTTCCTCGACTTCTGGCTGCGCCGGTGCCGCAAGGACTCCACACCCTTCGGCGGCCTGCAGGTCATCTTCCTCGGCGACTTCCTCCAGCTGCCCCCGGTGCGGACGGACATTAGCAGGCCTTATGACTGGGCCTTCAACGCCCGGTCGTGGGCCGAGGCCGACCTCAAGGCCATCAGCCTGGAGAAGGTCCACCGGCAGTCGGACCCGGCCTTCATCGAGGCCCTCGGCGCCTTCCGGACAGGCAAGATGAGGCGGCAGGACGCCGACCTCCTGCGCTCAAGGGTGTCCATGTTCCCGCGGGCTGAGATCACCCGGCTGATGACCCACAACACCCAAGTCGACAAGTGGAACGCCTACCGGCTCGACGGGATCGCAGGCGAGCAGAAGGTCTACACCGCCGAGGCCACCGGAGATCCCAAGAACATGGAGTTCTGCCTGCGGAACATGCCCAGCCCGAAGGAACTGGTGCTCAAGCACGGCTGTGCGGTCATCTTCACACGCAACGATCCCGAGGCCGGCTTCGTCAACGGACAGATCGGCACCGTGGTCAACCTCGGCAACGACAGCATCCGCGTGCTCACACAGCAGGGCCAACACGTCGACGTCGAGATGGCCAAGTGGGAGTTCGACAGCATGAAGGTCCGCATCAGCCAGTTCCCGTTGCGGTTGGCCTACGCCATGACCATCCACCGCGCACAGGGGCTCACACTGGACGCCGCACGCATCGACATCCGGGCAGCACGCGAGCCGGGACAGGCCTACGTCGCCGTGTCCAGGGTGCGGACACTCGCCGGCATCCACCTCACCGAATGGCCCAAGGGCTGGTTCGTATCCGAAGAGGCCCTCGCATTCCACGCACGCTAACACCATCACCGACATGACATGGATTCTACCAAAGCAACTACACACATCGGCCTTTGCGCTGGATACGGCGGCATTGAGCTTGGACTCCACCGAGTCATCCCAAATCTGCGCTCAGTCGCTCTTTGTGAGATCGAAGGTTTTGCCATCGCGAACCTGGTCGCAAAAATGGAAGCGGGACTCATGGACCCAGCACCTATCTGGCCGAATCTTAAAACCTTCCCTTGGCGAGCATTTCGCGACCGTGTGGACATCCTCACTGGCGGATATCCTTGCCAACCCTTCAGCGCAGCAGGGAAGCGGGCAGGAAAGGACGACCCCCGCCACCTCTGGCCTTGGATCGCAGATGGCATTCGACTTCTCCGACCCCGACTCTGCTTCTTCGAGAACGTCGAAGGACATATCAGCCTGGGGCTGCGCGACGTCATCGAAGACTTGGGACGACTGGGTTACGGAACGACGTGGGGCATATTCTCAGCGGCTGAAGTCGGCGCACCGCACCAGCGAAAGCGCGTCTTCATCCTGGCCCACCGCAACGACGAGGGATTTCAAGGGCGCCTATCGGCCAGAATCCATGATCAGGGCGGATGGAAAGGACCGTTCCATGGCATCACTGGATCAGGCGGTCATCACCGTCCAGAACTGGCCGACACCAGCGACAGCGGACGGCGGGAAGATCGGAAACCGACCCAACTTCGGACAGGTGTGCCTGTCGAACCATCCATCCATTGTTGGACTCCCGGATCGGGACAAGCTCAAGAAATCTGGCCCAGCCGCCCCGGACAACCCCAGTACGGATGGGAGCCGCCAAGGGTCGTCGGATCAGACGGCACAGACTTCCTCCGCAGGATTGGCTGGGTGGCAGACGCCAACCGTCTCGACCAGAGCGCATCAGCAGAAGGACGGCAGCATGATCCCGAAGCTGGACACGCAGGTGAAGCAGTGGCCGACGCCCAGCGGGGCCGTGGTGAACGACGGGGAAACGCTGGAGAGTTGGGAGGCGAGGAAGGCGAGAAACATAGCAAAACACCACAACGGGAATGGCATGGGGACACCGCTGACGATTGCGGTACAGCAGCAGAAACAGTGTGCGACGGACAAGCAGTGGGCGACCCCTCGTGCGAACAAGACCGAGGGATACAGCAGCCCGGAGTTCAGGCCGACGCTGCATCAGCAAGCTCAGAGTTGGGCGACACCGAGGGCCGAGATGGACTCGGGAGCACACAACGGAAAGCCGGACACGCTGCACAGCCAGATGAAGGTGACAACGAACGGCAAACTGAACCCACGCTGGGTGGAGACACTGATGGGACTTCCGGTGGGCTGGACTATGCCGAGTTGTGCGTCTCCTGTGACAATCGCACCGACGAGCTTCGACTGCTCGGGAACGGTGTCGTCCCAGCCACCGCAGAACGCGCCTTCCGCGTCCTGATGCAGGAACTCATGCACCCATGAGCCACCAAACCACATTCCCCGTGCCGCCAACGCCGCCCCGCCCCCGTGAACGGGTCGAGATCAAGGTCACGGCGCTCATCACCTACACCGACGAGGAGACCCGGAAGATGGCTATCGAGTGGGCCACCGGGTACGCAAAGGAAGCCGTCGACGGCATTGGGTGGACCGCTCCGGAGGGCTACACCATCACGTTCAACCCATGACCATCCAACAGATCCACGACTGGCTCGGGAGCCCCCTCTTCCTCGTCCCGCAACAACCCGGCACCAAGGTGCCCATGGTCAAGTACACCCAGGAGACCCTCGAAAGCACCTTGAGGCCCGTCTACCAGGCCCTGCTCGAGGCCGGCAACACCGCCGTCAGGCTCGGCGAACACTCCGGCGGATTCTGCGCCATCGACTTCGACGATGAGCAGAGTTTGCAGCAGTTCCTGGCGGTCAACCCCACGCTGGCCTCGTCCGCACGCTGGAAGGGGTCAAGGGGCGCCCAGATCGGCGTGAGGGTACAAGGAGAGTACCCACAGCCTTGCAGCGCACGCTCGGCCACCGAGTTCGTCGACGTCAACGGCAGGAGGTTGGGCAGGCCCCTGTACGAGTGGCGCAGCACCGGCAACCTGTCCACGGTGCGCGGCACGCATCCCTCGGGCTGCCAGTACCAGGTGCTGGTGCAGGCGCCACCGGCGCAGATCAAGTTCTCCGACATCCGGTGGCCCGAAGGCTGGCCTGTGCCCGGTGAGGCCAGCCAGGCTGCGGTCTTGGTCAGGAACCATGGGGCACCGTGGGCGTTCAGCGCCAAGGGCGGCGGGACGTTGAACCCCAACTTCTTCAGCGCACACATCCTCTCCAAGGAACACCACGTGCACGACGCCGGCTCCGGACGCAACCACTGGTACTCCCAGGAGTCCGGCACATGGATCCACGTCTCGCAGGTGGAGCTCCACCAGCGCATCCTCAAGCACACCCACGACGTCATCCGCAACCAGGCCGCGGCACTCCCCGATGACCCGCGGATCCCCACCCTGCTGCCCAAGGTCACGCCGGCCTACCTCGAGCAGGTCGCGCACCTCATCAGCGTCACCACGGCGCAGGCCGACCCGTTTGGCCGGCCAAGGGCGGTCGTGCATGCCGCCAACGGCATGGTCGACCTGTCCACGCAGCCCTACGAGGTGCATGGGTTCGGGCCCCAATGGATGTCCCGTGCGCAGACACCCATCCAGTACTCGCCGGGTCAGCAATGCCCACGATGGCAGGCCTTCCTGGATCACGCCTTGCCCGAGCAGGATGACCAGCAGCTGCTCCAGAGATGGGGCGGCATGGCCCTCATGCAGCGCAACCTGTGTCAGGTCATGCTGCTCGTCACCGGCACCGGTGGCGGCGGCAAGAGCACCCTGGCGGCACTGGTGCGGAGACTGGTGGGCCCAAGGAACTGCGCGGAACTCCGGACGTCGCACCTGACGTCACGGTTTGAGGTCGGCCTGTTCGCGGAGAAGACGTTGTTGGTGGGCGCCGACGTGGCCCCGGACTTCCTGAGCAGCGAGGGTGCCCCCGTCATCAAGAGCCTCACCGGTGGCGATCAGGTCATGGTGGAGTTCAAGGGGTCGTCCAAGGCAGCCCAACTGGTCGGCGAGTGGAACGTCATGGTGACAGCGAATACGAGGCTCCGGGTCAACATGCAGGGCGACATCGGAGCCTGGGCAAGGCGGATACTGTTGTTGGACTTCTCCCAGCCCAAGCCGGCCAAGGTCATCCCCAACTACCACGACGTGATGATCAACGAGGAGGGTGCCGGTATATTGAATTGGTTCCTGCAGGGCGCCAGCGAGATGCTGGATATCGTTGCAACGGGGTCATCGTTCCCCATGTCCGTGAGGCAGAGGCAGGCCGTCGACAACCTGATGAATGAGTCCGACAGCGTGAGATACTTCATTACGAATCATGTTCGACGGTCATCCATGGCCGCCGACTGCATCACATCGGAGGAACTCTACAACGCATATCTACAGATGTGCTCATACCGCAACTGGTCCTGTGAACCGGAAAGATCCTTCCAACTCCGGGCCGCAGAATTGATGACCGAGATCCACCAGGCCCAACGCTCCAACCACATCCACCGGGACAAGGACGATCAGGGTTCCAGAGGCTACCGCAACGTAATGCTTCATTCTCTTGACCATGAGCAATTCTAGACAGTCAAGTGTTAAGGGTTGGACTTGGGACGGTTGTGACACTTGTTTCCTACTCCGGTCTAGGGGATTGGAAAACTTTTAACTATTGACACGACGTATCCCATACGGAATGGAGTTGGAAAACAGCGTCACAACCGTCCCAAGTCAAGCAACGTGAATTTAGACGAATCCAGGATCGAAGGCCTCCACAAGGCAGGCGGAAGGTGGACGGGACGCTGTCCTGCCTGCGCCCAAGCCGGTCAAGATCGGTCCAAGCAGCACCTAGTGATATTCCCGGACGGTAGGTGGGCCTGCGTGGTCAACCCCGGACCACAAGGCCAACACCATAGACAAATCATCTGGCAGTTGGTAGGCAGGAAGGGCCTCAAGAACACGCTGCCTTCATCACCCTTCGACCCATCGCTTCTATGAATACAAACCAAGCCCTTGTACGTTCCGCTGTAGCAAAAGGCCTGCTCAAGTATCCTCCAGGCCAACGCTTCCACAAAGACGGTACACCAGACCCCATGCTGGACCTCACAACGTTGTCCAACCCCAAACGACATTCCCAAGCCATGTTCCGCCAAGCCTACCAACTCCGCCAAGCCGGACTCTCCCTCCACCAGGTCGCCGACCGTTGCAATGTCCCCCGCGGTTCCATCGTGTACCTCATCGCCCAAGGCCATGAGCTACACCTCGCAGACCAACGCAACCGTTGACCAAGCATCCCCAATGCAAGACCCTCACCCCAACGTGGCGCCGTCCATCCACATCTCACTCTACGCCTATGGTGGCGTCTCAGCCGCCTGCCTCCTCTCCTGGATCTCCATGGCCCACGCCATCGCTACCAGGCCGGCACAGGCAGCCGACATCCGTACCGTACGCGAGGACGCACTCATCTCCCGCTCACGATCCCGTGCCACCAAGTGGTTCCTCGACTCAGGCAAGGACGTCTGGGTCCAAGTCGACCACGACATCGAGTTCGATCCCTCCGACATCTACCGCATCGCACAGATCGCCCACGACACAGGCTCCACCGTCTGCATCCCCTACTCCTGCCGCTCCCTGCCGCCCAGGCCGGCCCTGAGACCCAAGGCAGAGCATCTGCAGACCCTCAAGGACATGCTCTCCAATGCCGACGGAGCACCGGAGACCGTCCCGATCCAGATGTTCGCATCCGGATGCCTCGCAATCCCTCGCAGGAGCCTCGTGGCTGCGTTAGAGGGCCTCCAGAGCCCCAAGGTCGACTACCCGTACAGGATCGATTGGTGCAAGGATACGCTCGCTGGCGAGTTCCCTACGTTGTGGATGCCCTTCGCCGTCGACACCCTGCCCAACCAACTCGAGTACCTCTCCGAGGACTACGCTGCTGCCTTCCGGCTCTCCCTCTGCGAGGTCGAGCACCTTGCCTACCGCCCCAGCAAGCCACTGAGCCATTGGGGCGAGTTCCCCTTCGCATTCCACGCCTATGCCCCCCGTTAAGCGCGGCCCAGGACGGCCCAGGAAGAAGCACCGCGAGGTGTCCCTGCAGGATGTGGCGAAGGTCGCTGGGACCAACCGTAACGTCGTGGCAGCCGTCCTGCGCGAGGACTCTGAGATCGATGGCGAACTCCGCGACCGTGTCATGGCAGCCGTTGAGCAGACCGGCTACGTGGCGCCACCGAAGAACCAGCACTTCAACTCGGCCCTGACTCAGGAGAAGGCGGACACCATCTTCGAGGGTGTGATCACCAACAAGCCGCTGGATCAGATCGCCAAGGAGACCGGGCTGACCAACGCAACAGCGATCAAGTACATCCGCGGCGTCAAGGTGCCCGCTGACTACCCTGAGACCGAGGAGGAATGGCGGAACGACGTCACCGGCTTCCTCAAGATAGCGATCTGGAAGGGCACCAAGCGGCTGGCCCGCGAATCAGTTGAACTAATAGATGACAGAAGTTTACCAATCGCAGTGGCTGTGATGGCGGACAAGTTGCAAATGCTTTGCGGTCAACCTACTTCAATCCATCTCGCTGTGCATCAACAGGTCAGTCACAAGGACCTGATGAAGGAGATCGAGACCAGGAACGTGACGCCCGGCGCAGCCGAGGAGCACGTCCCGGAGCCAACGTGACGGTGTCGTACAACAGGTATTATATTCACTTCGTTTCAGGCTCCAGCAACCGGACGCACTGAGCATCAGGCACTTACGCATGAAAACAGCCCCAAAGGGGGGGAGGGGGTCTCCGGACTCCGGTTTGGTGTAAAGCGCGACGGGTAGCCGAAAGGAAAAAAATGTTGAAAACGAACCCTCCAAAGAGCCTGCCTGCGCCCCTTTGCATGACCTGCGGCAAGCCGTTCGTCGTGATCAAGCAGTTCGATGGCCCAAAGCAGAAGCGGTTCTGTGAAGAGCAGTGCAGAATCAACTGGTGGAATGAGCAGCCTGAGCATCCGTTCATCCCAAAAGTCGACGTTTCGCACCCTAGAGCCAAAGAACTGAAGTTAAAGCGCACCCAACTCATCCTCTTAGAAAAGGCCGACCCGTACACCTACGGCTTTGTGCCTGACCACTGGGAGATGGCGGACGCGCAGTACGAGTTGTGCCAGGAACTGTTGGTGTCCGGCGGCAACCGCGCAGGCAAAACTCTCTGGGCAGCCCGCCGCGTGGTGAAAACCCTGTTGGAGAAGGAGAATGCGAGCGTCCTTTGTTGCCACACATCACACGCAACCTCCGTCACCGTCCAACAGCCCGCGATCTACAACTATCTCCCGGTGGCACTACGGGCGACGAAGAAGGGCCGGATCCACTACCTGAACTACACGCGGAAGAACGGGTTCACGGACGGCTCATTCATCCTGCCCAACGGTTCCCGGTGCGACTTCCTGAACTACACGCAATCGGAGAACACGATCGAGGGCCGGGAGGCGGACTTGATCTGGTGCGATGAGTTGGTGCCGCAGTCCTGGGTGGAGACGTTGCGGTACCGCTTGGTCACCCGCCGCGGCAAGCTGCTGGTGACGCAGACGCCGCTGGAGGGTGTGGCCTCGGTGTACAAGGAATTCGTGGCCGGCGCCGCTGTGGAGCGTTGGGGCAAGGCGCAGATGTTGGAGGGGCGGCAAGGTCTACCGACTTGGCCCATCGGCGAGGCACCCCGTGTGATGGTGCAGCAGGCGACGGCCCGCCGCGCGGTGTTCTTCTTCAGCGAGGACAACCCCTACAACCCGTTCGACGAGATGAAGAAGAAGCTCGTCGCGGCTCCGATGGGGCAGATCCTGACGCGAGCCTACGGCTGGGCCTCGGACGTGATCGGAAAGGCGTTCGCCCGGTTCCGGCCCGACGTCCACTGCATCGAGGCCTCCGCGGTGCCCCCCGGCGGAACCCTTTACATGGTGTGCGACCCTGCTGGGGCGCGGAATTGGTTCTGCCTGTGGCTCCTCGTCTATGAAGACGGCAAGCGCATCGTGGTGCGTGAGTTCCCGGACTTCAGTTCCTACGGCGAGTGGGTTCTTCCAGGCGAGAAGGCCGACGGCAAGCCTGGGCCGGCGCAGACCCTCGAGGCAGGGCGTTCGATCCGTGAGTACCGCACGCTCTTCCGGCAGATCGAGGACGAACTCGGGTATGGCGAGCCGGTGATGCGGCTGATCGACCCGAAGGCAGGAGGTTCCCCCGCCCTGTCGGAGGCCGGCGGCACGACCCTCATCGACCTGCTCGGCGAATCGGACGACGCGACGGACGAGCCGATGGCGTTCCTGCCGGCGCCGGGCGTCCCTGTCGACCAGCGGACCTCTGCGATCAACAGTGCGTTGTCATACGACGCGACCCAGCCGTTGACCCCGTTGAACGAGCCCGAATTGTACGTGGTGAAGGACTGCGCGAACCTGATCTACGCGCTGTCGGAGCATACGGGCCGTGATGGCCAGAAGGGTGCGACCAAGGATCCCATCGACTGCCTGGGCATGCTGTTGGTATCCGGTCTTGCCCATGTGGGGCATGGGGGTTTTGATACCCGCGGGGGTGGAGGATACTGACATATGGGCATCGAGACATACAAGGGGACGGCGACCGACGACATGGCGCGGGTGGGATCGACGCCGGACGTGGGAGCGTTGGTGGAGGAGTTGCGGCGATCCTCGACGGACTACGGGGTGCAGGCTCGAGCGACTCGAGTCGAGGACACCCGCTACTGTCGTTGGGCGGGTCAGACCGACGACGGCAAGAAGTGGAATGATGCGGGCCGGAACAAGCCCGCATTCCCCTGGGACGGCGCTTCCGACACACGGATCCCGTTGGCGGACGAGGTGATCAACGGCCTTGTCGACCTCTGTTCCACAGCCTTCTGGCGCTCCATGCTGCGCGTCTCGCCGACCAACGTCTCCCAGCTGGACCAAGCGGTGACGGCGCACAGCCTGATGGACTGGGCCATGAATGCGCGGATGTACAACGACCTGACGCGGGACGTCGAACTGTTGGCGCAGTACCTGTGGACGTATGGATGGACCGGGGCGCACATCACCTGGCAGCAGGAGATCGGGCAGAAGGAGCAGTACCTGACGATGGAGCAGATCGTTGCCCTCGCTGCCACACAGGAGGCTGGCACGGCGCTGGCGGACTTCCCTGCCTTGGTGATGAATCCGGAGGCGGACGACCAATCGGCGGAACTGTTGCGTGCCGCGTTTCCCAACCTGTCGAAGCGCCGGGCCTTGAAAGCGATCCGGGAGCTCCGTTCCGAGGGCGAGTGCGACTTCCCGGTGCCCACCATGGTCACCAACAAGCCGATGATCTCGGCGTTGGCGCCGTGGGATGAGTTGGTGATCCCGCCGGAGACGACGGACATCCAGTCGGCGCGTGTGATTTTCCGGCGCTGCTACATGACGGAGGCGCAGGTGCTGAACAAGGTGGAGACGGACGACTGGGATGAGGCGTGGGCGGCGGAGGCGATCTCGACGATGGGGCGTTTCTCGGATTTGGCGACGATGACCACGGTCTCTGTCGGCATCGCGGAGAACTCGATCCTGGACCGGGAGAACTTGATCGAGGTCGTGTACGCCTATCAGAAGTCGCTGGATGAGGACGGTGTGCCGGGCGTGTTCTATACGGTGTTCTGTCCGCAGGTGGGCGACAAGTGGGGGTACTTCGAGGCCCTCGACTATACGCACGGCCAATACCCGTTCGTGATCTGGCGTTCGGAGATGATACACCGGCAGATCGTGGAGAGTCGTGGTGTGCCGGAGATCACGATGACGTGGCAGGAGGAGGTGAAGGCGCAGCGGGACTCGGTGTTCGACTACACCAGCCTCGCGACCCTTCCGCCCATCGAGGTGCCGAAGACCCGCGGGGGCAATCTCAAGATCGGCCCCGCGGTGCAGGTGCCGGTGCTTCGCCGCGGCGAGATCGGGTTCATGCAGCCTCCGGCGCGTGAGCCCGGCGTGGCTTTCCAACTGATCGCCGCGGTGAAGGAGCAGACCGACCGCTACTTCGGGCGGCCTACGGACCTGGTGCCGCCGGCGGTGACGCAGATGAGGCAGCAGCGGTACATCAACAACTGGCTGCATGGTTGGACGGAGGCGTTCCGGCAGGTGTTGTCCCTGACGCTGCAGTACATGGGGCCGGAGGAGATCGTGCGTATCACGGGCTCGACGACGCCGGTGAAGGAACTGACGGACTTCGACGTGATGTTGAAGTTCGACGTGCGCGAACTGTCCACCGATCTGGTCACCGAGAAGCTCAAAGCCATCTCGGCCCTCGTCCTGCCGCTCGACACCGCGGGCGTGGTGGACCGGACGAAACTGGTGTCCGTTGCCCTGCGTGCCATCGATCCCAACCTGGCGAGCGAGTTGGTCATGCAGCAGGGTCCGGCGGCGCAGAAGATGTTCTCTGAGACCAACGACGAGATCGCGCTCATCAGCCTGGGCAACCCGCCGACGTTGCGTGAGAACGATCCGACGGCGGCGATCCGGCTGCAGTTCTCGCAGCAGGTGTTGCAGGCGAATCCGAAGTACCAGATGCAGCTGCAGCAGGATCCGTTGTTCCAGGCGAACCTGCAGAAGTACATCGAGAACCTGCAGTTCTCTGTCCAACAGCAACAGAATGCGGTCACTGGCCGACTGGGGGTGCAATCGTGAACGAGGAGAAGCTCAAGATCGCGTTGTCGGTGTCGGACGATCACCCGGTGATGCAGGCGATCCTACAGGTGCTGAAAGACACCGAGGAGCAGGAGGTGAATGCCTGCGTGCTGCCCAATCTCTTGGCGGAGGACCGTGCCTACAACTGTGGCCGGGCTGCCGCCATCAAGGATCTTGGCGCCTATATAGGCATGCTAAGAGGTGAGAAGGGGTTGACCTGATGTCGACTCTGATATCTCACTTGGTCATAGGTTTCTGGGTTGTCCTGTAACAACCCTGGAGAACACCCCTCTTGCGGGGTCTAAACGCATGGCGACAGACATCCAATCCAAGCAGACGCAGGAAGCGACACCTGCCCAAAACACGGCAAGGCCCCCGATCAACCCGATGGAGTTCGACGAATCGGCGTTGGCGAAGCTGCTGAAGCGGGACTTCAGCGGGGAGGAAGAGAAGGCTGCAGAGGTCGTCGAGCCTGTCGACGACGGGTCCGCGAGTGCGGAAACCGACGATGGCGACGGGCAGGCGGATGATCCGACCGCGGAACAAACGGAAAACCAGGACGAGTCTCCTGGGGATGTTCTTTCCGAGGACGGGAACGAAGACGAAGCGACCGACAGCAACGGTGTCCGCAAGCGTATCGACAAGCTGACGCGCCAGAAGAAGGAGGCGTTGGAACGTGTCGAGGCGTTGGAGCGGGAACTGGAGGAGGCGAAGGCGAACAAGCCGGCGGCGGCTTCCGCGGTTGTCCAAGACGATTCACAGTTCGGCAACGTATGGGACGTGGGCAAGCTCTCGGATGAGTGGACCAAGGCCCGGCAGCTGAAGCGATGGTGCGAGGACAACGAGGACGGGTGCGAGGTGGACGGGAAGGAGTACTCTGCGGAGGACGTGAAGCAGATTCGGCGACGGGTCGAGGATGCCATCGACGTCCACATTCCGGAGCGTGCGCGGTTCCTGCAGTCGTACCAGTCGATTCAGCCGGTGGTGCAGCAGCTGTATCCTTGGTGGAAGGACCAGAAGAGCGTGGAGTACACGGCAGCGCAGGACGTGTTGCGGCAGATGCCGCAGCTGCGTCGGATGCCGGAGCACCAGGTTCTGATCGGTGACTTCCTCGAGGGCCGGCGGCTGCGGCTGGAGCGCGAGGCGGCGAAAGGTACCAAGCAGCCTGCGCGTGTTCCGGTGAAGGCGCCGAGCCAGCCTGGGAAGCCGATGGCGGCACCGCTCCGCAAGGATCCGGCGAAGACGCAGTTGCAGGCCGCGAAGTCGAAGTTCCGTTCCACGGGAACGCAGTCCGAATTGGCTCAACTCCTGAAGAGGATGCTCTGAACTATGCCACTACTCCAACCTGATCAGGGCGGCTCTGTGCCGCTCGCTAGAACGTCCGCCGCCCGTGAGGATCTGGCGGACTACATCGCCATCGTCGACGCCAAGTCGACCCCGTTCACGTCCATGGCCCCGAAGGGCAAGGACCTTGGGAACATGCAGTTCTCCTGGCTGGTGGACAACTACGGCGCCCCGCAGCTGCAGGGTGTCGTCGACGGCACCGACGTGACCGTGTCGAGCGGTGCGAACCCGGTCGCCAACCGGACCCGTCTGAACAACTACGGTCAGGCGTTCCGGCGCGACCTGCGTGTGGGCTTCATCGCCGAGACGCAGGAGGTCGCCGGTGTGACCGACGAACTCGCCAACGGCATCGCCAAGCAGTTGGTGCAGGTGAAGCGCGACATGGAGGCCACCTTCATGTGTACCAACCAGGCTGCACAGGCCGACAACGGGACCAACCCGTACCTGACCGGCTCGATGGGCAACTGGCTGAACTCGACGAACGCCTCGAACATCGGTGCGTGCGCGTCGGGTTCCGCGTTCCTGCCGGCCTCCGGCGCCGTGGACACCACTGCGTCGACTGCCTTCACCGAGGCCACCGCGCAGAACGTGCTGACCGCCATCTACGGCGCGACCGGCACCTTCCGCGACTACGACTGCATCCTGGGAACCACGTTGAAGCGTGCGTTCACCAACCTGACTGCGTCGACCACCTCGCAGATCGCCAACAACAACGCCATCGCGTCGACGGCCATCCGCACGTTCAACCAGGAGTTGTCGAGCGACACCTTCAAGTCGAGCATCGACATCTTTGAAGGTGACTTCGGTCGCCTGATCCTGCATCCGACGACCTTCATCGGCGGCAAGAACGTCGCGGCCCTGAGCGCCCAGGCGTTCAAGGGCTACGTGATCCCGATGGACATGGTCGAGGTGCGGTACGCGAAGATGCCGCAGGTCAAGACCCTGCCGGACGCCGGCGGCGGTCCTGCCCGCCTGATCGAGGCCATCGCCGGCCTCGTCGTCAAGAACCCGAATGGGTTCGGCATGTTCAACGGTGCTTCCTGAGTGATGGTGCAAGGGAGCCCCTGGGTGACACTGGGGGCTCCCCTTTTTCTTTCTATGAGTGCGAACAGCAGCGCGGCGGTGTTGGGCAATGCCCTGGACGATCTCCCCGGTGAACTGCGTCGGGCGGTGATCGAGGAGTTCAAGTCGGGCATCAGGAAGGACTGGGTGGACGCCGGGATCCAGCAGAAGCGGATCGCCGCGGACACGACCAGGACGCAACTCCGTTCCATAGACGGCATCGGTCGTCTGCGGATGCGGGTGGACCCGACGCTGTACCATGCGTGGGGGCAGAAGTACGGGTACGACTGCTGGAAGGACGGGCAGTTCCTGCGCGAGGTGGAGCGGGACAATCCCGAGGTGCGGGTTAACTGTGGGGGAACTCGCTTGCAGGTGGGTTGGAGCGGCGGCACAAAGAGGAGCAGCACAAAGTTCACGCTATGAATGTTGGATCCAACCGTCAGATCGCGGGTGAGTATGGTGGGCGCTACATCGACTCGGCGGCTGGGACCGTCACGGGCAACTGGATGGAGCTCCACGCGATCACCACGACCATCCTGGGTGCGGTGACCTCCAACATCACCAACTTCCCGGCGGGCGTGACCTTGCAGGCCGGGGACTCGATCAACGGCGTGTTCACCTCGGTGGCGGTGTCGACTGGGTCGATCATCGCGTACAACCGGAAGTGGGTGTGAGATGAGGCTGGGCCTTGGCATCGGACTGTTCCGCGACCAGCTGCCGGGAGGCGGCGGTGGCGGTGCGGACTATCCGATAGCGAGGCGCGACCTGCTGCAGGAGGACGAGGACTTCATCCTGCTGGAGAACGGGACTGACAAGATCGTCATCACGTTCGGGACTTTTGATTCTTTGGACCTGGAGGATGGGGACTTCCTGCTCCAGGAAGATGCGGACAAACTGATCATCCAAGCGAACTGATATGCCAGACACGAAGATCACGGCACTGAGTGCCATCGTCACGGTCGACCCCGTGAACGACGTGCTCCCCATCGTCGACGTGAGCGACACGTCGATGGCGGCCTCGGGCACGACGAAGAAGGTCACGACCAACCAACTGCTCGGTGCTGGTGCGACGGCGACCTTGGGGACGTTGGCGGTGAGCGGTGCCACGACCTTGACGGGTGCGTTGACCGCGAACGGCGCCGTGACCCTGGGCGATGCGGTGGGTGATGCGGTCAGCGTGAACGGCTCGCTGACGGCGTACCGTGGCGAGGTGGCGTCTGCGATCCGCGGTGCGGCGGCTGGGTATGCCGGCGTGGCCTGCGACGGGGCGACCTCCAACACCCGTGTGACCTCGGCCTGCCAGAGCGTGGGCACCGGCGACTTCTCCATCTGGGTGCGTGCGCGTATCCCGAGCACGGCGCCGGGGAACACTTTCACCTACGCTGCCATCGGTAATAATTCCAGCAGTGTGTTTGACTCCACCGGAGCCTTTACAATCACCCAAGAGGTGACTGGAAGCATTCTTGTCTCTGGATACCTTGCGACCGTCTTCACCACGGCGATCACCGCTTCGGGCGTGGTCGCCGCCTACGCCGGCCAGATCGTGGACATCGTGTTCACCCGTGCGACCTCCGGTGGCGTCACCACGGGCACGCTGTACATCAACGGCTTCTCGGTTGGCACGTCCACCGCGGCGGTTGTCGCGACCAGCGTCACGTCCAACTTCTTCCATGTCGGAGCAGCCGCCGGCGGCCAGTGCAACACGCAGTTCTACCGTGCGGCCTTCTACAACCGGGCTCTGTCCGCGACCGACGTCACCGACCTGATCGAGCGGGGCGTGGATCCGTCCGACATGTGGGGCACGACGACGGCGACCTATACGTCCGACTTCTCCGCTGGCACCGATTCCTGGACTTCAGGTGCTGTCACTTTGACAGGCAACGTCGATGGCATCGGAAGCCCTTCGACCGACAACACCATGTCGGTTGTCCCGAGTGTCGCTAACACGACTCACTTGACATCAAGGCTTAGTATCCTGACCCCAAGCCGTCGATTCCGGCTGACTGGTTCCGTATTTTTGCCTGCAGCGCAAACCAACCTGACTCAGGTTGAGATCCAAGACACTGGATCACTGATCATCGTCAGTGGCGCATTGATCACTCCGAATGCATCGTGGCAGTCGATCAACACGGAGTTCGTTGCCCGAGGGATTTCACTGGTTGTCTACGCCAAGAACGGGACCAACTTCACCTACGCTGGAAACGGAACCGATCTGTTCTATCTGCACGGGTTCACCGTGACCCGCATCGGCGCCGTGGTGAACCTCAACTTCGAGGTCGGCGCCGGGTTCCAAGCGACCGACAACAGCACCAACAGCCTCCACGGCACCCTGTTCGGCGGCACCTCATGGACTCGGCCCAGGAACGTGGCCGTCCTGTATGCGACGACCAACACCAGCGGCAACCAGCAGATGCTGGGGACCACGGCGATCCCGACCAACGCGATCATCGAGGACTTGATCGTGAACTCGACCGGCAGCTGCACGGTGAGCGTGGGCAACGCCTCTGGCGGCACCCAGATCGTCAACGCTGCCTCGGTCGTCTCGGGCCGGCAGAAGCTGACGCTGGCGACCCCGTTCAGTTCCACGGGCAACCTGTGGGTGAACTCGAGCACGACCGCCACGCTGCAGTTCACGATCCTCTACACCATGGCCGCCTAGTCCAAGAATTCCGACCCATGAACGAAGACACCATCATCGAATTCGATCCGCCGCTGTTGGTCCGCGAGGACGTGATCCCCGGCGGCATGCTGGTCGGTTCCGCCACCGTTGACGGGGCCACCTCCAACGACGACACCTGGGTGATCCGCATCCACGGCGACGGTCGCGTGATCGGCATCCCCGTGGTCGACGGAACGCCCAAGGAGGATCTCAGACAAGCACTGGAATGACGAACCACCAGACCAACGACCACGTCGGTCTGGTGACGTCTCTGACGACCGCCGGGGCCGCCACTGCAGTCTCGCTGCTGCCGCAGCTGACCGACATCATACGTTTCATCGCAGCCGTGGTCGGGTTGATCGCGGCCTGCATCGGACTCTGGAAAGCGATCAAGAAATGAAAAACATCAAGACCACAGCCGCCGGCATCGGCGCGATCCTGGCCGCCATCGGTGGGGCCCTCTATGCGTTGTTCGACAACGATCCGTCGACCAATGTGGACCTGACCGTGACCATCTCCACGATCACGGTTGGCATCGGCCTGATCATGGCGAAGGACGCCATCGGTGCCTCGCCGAGCGAACCGCCCAAGCAGTGATGACCGCTCCCGTGTCCATGATCGAGCAGGAGGCCTACAAGCTAGGCTTCATGCAGGTCTTGACTCGGGACGAGACGCTGTTCCTGCCCAGCGGCGAGTGGGTGCGTGAGTTCGCCGCGGGGCTGCCTACCGCACTTGGTCCCTGCGGGATCGACTGCGACGACTACGCCATCGGCGCGGTCCACTACGCCAACATCGCGCTCAAGCGCACGGGCAAGCGGTGTGGGCACTCTTTCGGGTACGCGACCGGCGTGATCGCTGGTCCGTACCGCAGCCTTCTGCCGGGCGCGGATCAGTCGGGTCCGCACGGCTTCAACCTCGTACGCACCCTTGAGAATGAATGGCTCCTCGTCGAACCGCAGACTGGCTTGGTGGAACCGCTGGCCGATGCTCGTCGTCGGGGCGCTGTTGTTGACCTGGGCCTGTTCTGGGTGTAGCGCACATCGTCGCGGGTGGGAGAATGGGCAACCGCCCGCCATGCGATGAACTGGATCGAGCAGCTTGTGACCGCGCTGTTGCGCTGGCTGCAGGGGATTGCCCAAGCGGACAGGACCGTCAATGAATCGAAACCGGACCCAACTCTTCGCGCTGATCTTCTGCGTCGTATTGACGAGCATGAGCTTCGGCTGCGCGACCAAGGTGCTGCTGGTCCCGCACGGGACGCCGGTGCGGCTGGCGGAACCCGTGAAGGCCAGAGTCTTCGTCCCTGACGCCCAGGGCAACGTCATCGAATCGCAGAACCGTGTGACCATCCCGGCAGGCTGGTACGCTCTTCCTAAATGATCACCTACAGGGGCCAGAAGTTCAGCGGGTACAACAAGCCGAAGGCCACGCCCGGCGGCCCGAAGAAATCCGCCGTGCTGGCGAAGGAGGGCGACAAGGTGCGTCTCGTCCGCTTCGGTGATCCGGACATGAGCATCAAGAAGCACATCCCGGAGCGTCGGGCCTCGTTCCGGGCGCGGCACGGGTGCGACAACCCCGGCAGCAAGCTCTCGGCGAAGTACTGGTCCTGCAAGGCATGGTAGCCACACATGAGAACCGTCACCTACGACTACGTGCTGCAACGCGCCTCGGAACTCACCGGGCGCGTTTTCTCCAGCCTGACGACCGAGGAGTCGAACATGTTCCGCACGTTCATCTCCATGTCGCTGCGGAGCGCGTGGGAGTGCTTCGACTGGCCTGAGCAGACGGTCTACCAGCAGGAGTTCTTCGCGCCCACGTACACGGCCTCGGCCACGTACTCCGCGGGCGACGTGGTCTACTTCACCGTCGAGCAGAAGTACTACCAGTGGGTCAACGCCACGCCCGGCGCCGGCCAGCTGCCGACCCTGAGCGGTCCTGGTGGCACGCTGAACGCGATCTACTGGGCCGAGGCCGAGCCGGACTACGGCAACTCGAGCGGCAACTACTCGGACTCGGTGACGTACTCGCTCGGGAACATCGTCCTCTACCCGCTGACGCAGGAGTACTACCAACTCTACTCATTGGCCCCCGCGGGCACGGTGCCCACCAACACGGCATACTGGGGACGCCTCAACAAGTTCCTCCGGAACATCGAGCAGATGACCAACCCCGACGGCACCGCCAGGACGGTGACCATCGGCGAGGCCTTCTCGGTGTGGCCGGGAGACCCGCGGGTGTCCTGGAGGCAGCAGGAGGTGTCGTACACGTTCACCGACGGCGGCATCCTGGTGGCCGAGCAGCTGCCCTACGTGTGGCTGGAGTTCCGCAAGTCGCCGCCGCTTCTGGCGTCGGCAGCGGAGGCGACAGCCTACGCATTCCCGTACCGCTTTTCTGAGGTGTGCGCCCTGAAGGCCGCAGGCCAGATGCTGCGTGTCGACGGCAAGGTGGACCTCGGGAATGAGTTCCTGCAGCTGGGCGAGGTCGAGCTCACCAAGGAGATCGACAAGGTGGCTACCCAGGAGAAGTACATCCGCCAGATCATCGTCCCAGGGAGATAACGCATGCCAGACCTGCCACAGATCGTCGCGGTGGATGACGGGTTCGTCGGTGTGCTGTCGCGCATCGATCCCGCGCTGCTGCCGGCGTCCTACGTGTCGTTCGCCCGCAACCGCCGGTTCGAGGATCAGGTGATCAAGAACCGATGGGGAGTGGTGCAGCCCAAGTGGGGCGGCAAGTGGCAGCGTGGCGAGCGTGTGGCGACGGTGACCGCCGGCTCCGCCATCGTGAGTCCGGTGTCAGGCCCGCAGATCCCCGCTGGCTCGCAGGTGGCGTGCGACATCGGCCTCAACCAGTCGATCTTCTCGACCGGAACACGGTGCCTGATCGACGACGGCACCAACACGGTGCTGTCGACGGCGGCCCTGACGTTCTCGCCTTCGTCGGCGCTCAAGACCCTGTCGTTTTACCAGGACACGTTGTCCTTCGACGAGATCCTGGGCGTGCTGCCGTACCGAGATCCCGACACCGGCGCCAATGCGCTGCTGGTGGCCTCCAACGAGGTTCGGACATCGGACGATGGTCAGGGCAAGGTGTGGTGCCTCCGGCCCAACCAGAGCCCCGTGGAGGTGCCGATGAACGGGCACGACATCTACGCGCCCGTGCGGCTGATCCAGGCTGCCAACGGCGTGGTGATGCTGCGCCCCGGAAACGCCAGGTACTACTTCGGGTTCACGACCGGCCTGTACGATTCGCTGTTGCTTGAGAGCAACGACGTCCCCAACAACAACGAGATCCTGTGCGAGGACTCGGCGTTCCTTTCGACGGAGTTCTCGACCCAGATCGTGCTCAACGTCGTGCCCGACCTCGAGACGGGCGACGAGGTGATCGTGGGCCAGGTGGGCAGCACACAGCCGCTGTGGTTTGGGTCACCGTCGACCGGGCAGGGATTCCGGCTGTATGTCAACGTGGTCAACCAGACCGTCAGTCTGCACCTGACCATCGCAGATGCGCGGGCTGCGACGAACCCGCTGCCGTTGTCGCTGGAGAACAATGGTCGGTACTACATCGAGTTGGCCTCCAACACGACCGGCTACGACATCGCGCAGGACGTGGTGACCGACCTGAACGACGGTCTCCCGATCATCATGCAGGGGACGTCGAGCAACCCGTCCGCGTTGGACGCCGGGTTCAACCGGATCCCGTCGACGCTGTCCATCATCTCGTCGGACACGACCGACGACACCATCACGGTCTACAACCACAACTTCGTCCCCGGCGAGCAGGTGACGTTGAGCAACGTGGTCGACCCCGGCGCGACGATCACCGACAAGGTCTACTACGTGTACCCGGTGGACAACAACACGCTGAAGCTGTTCAGCGGTGCCACCGAGGAGACCGACTCCCTCAACGACGCCGGGCGTGCCATCCTGCAGCTGACGACCACGGGCGTGTCGCCCAACATCACGATCAGCGCCGTGCGGATCCTGGCGCAGGGCTCGGGCTACCTGACCGCGCCGACGATCACCGTCAGCGGCACCGCGGGCACGCCGGCCAACCTCACGGCGACGATCACCAACGGCAAGGTGTCCGCGGTCACCATCGTGGCCGGTGGCGCCTACTCAACGACGCCCACGGCCTCGGTGGCGATGCCTTCGACGCTGCAGGACATCGCGTCGGCCTCGATCACCGGCTCGATCAAGCGGTCGTCGGCCTCGGGCGCCTCGGTTCCGCCAGGCCGCGAGGGTCTCTACTTCCAGAACCGGCTCCTGCTGCTGTACGGCAACGACTACCTGGCCGTCTCGGACGTGCTGGACCCGCTGCACTACAGCCCGGTCGTCAACGAGTTCAAGCTGAACACCGGCTCCAACGACCGTGTCGTGGCGCTCTACCCGTTCAACGCGACCACGCTGCTGATCTTCAAGGAGCGGTCGGTGCTGGCCCTGGAGAACGTCTACGGAGACCTGTCGACGACGCGCCTCACCGAGATCACCCGCGAGTTCGGGTGCGTCTCGCAGGCGTCCATCGCCGGCACCGGGTCCGACGTCATATTCTTGAGCCAACGCGGCGTCATCAGCCTCAAGCAGACCGAGTTCGGCATCAGCCAGAGCGTCATCGTCCCGTTGTCCGACCAGATCCAGGACATCGTCGACTCCATCGACCAGGCCTACTGGGACACGTCCTGCGGCGTGTACTACGCCAACCGCTACCTGCTCTCGGCCCCGGTCGAGGGCGGCGACGGCAACAACAGGATGACGCTGGTCTACAACTTCCTGAACAAGGCGTGGGAAGGGTACTGGGACGGCGACCTCCTGGTGCCGGTGTACTGGGCCCGCGTCATCGTGTCCGGCTTCGACACGTTGTGCTGGGCGGACGCAAGCGGCTACATCCACCAGTTCGACCCGCTGGGCCTGCAGGACGTCGCCAAGGACGGCGGCATCGACGAGATCACGACCGAGGTGCGGTTCCGCGGGTACACCGGGGAGGCCAACGTCGACCACAAGCAGTGGACCGACATGCAGATGGAGTTCAGCAACTGGAACCCCATGTACTCGCTGACCGCGGTCTTCGACGGCGTCAACGAGTCCTACGTGGTCGCGACCAACCAGACCAAGTCGCGCACGGCCTACTACACGTATGGCTCCGGCACGTACAACACGGGAAACAGCGGTGACGACTTCCTGCTGCCGTACCGTGAGGACTACTCGACGCAGACCAACCTGCGCTGCGGTGAGAACGGGTGGCGGGCCGGCCTTCATCAATTCTTCACTCACAAGGCCAGATTGCGGAAGCATTCGGCATCGGTGCAGCCGATCCTGACAACGACCCAGGGATCGCTGGACGTGTATTCGTCCAAGGTCGTCGGTGTCCCATTCCGGCTCTACGGCAAGAACGACGTCTAGCATATGCCCCTCTTCGTAACCGTCACCCCAGGCACGACCGTCACGTCGACCACGACGCTCTCGGCGTCGACGCTCAACCTGCTCGGGACTCCCACCGTCGACATCACCGGCACCATCGACGGCGGATCGCTGACGCTGGGCGCGTCCTCGGTGGGCACGACGCAGCTGCAGACGGGTGCGGTGACGTCCGACCGCATCGCGAGCCAAGCGGTCTCCAACTCCAAGCTGGCGACCATGGCGGCCCTCACGGTGAAGGCCAACAACACCGGATCCACGGCGAGCCCGTCGGACGTCTCGGTGACCGACATGCGGACGATGCTGTCGCTGACGCCGGACGGCACGACCATCGACAACAACGGCAGCACCATCCGCGTGAAGCCGGCCTCCATCGGGTCGCCGCAGCTGGTGATGACGCCGCAGGCGAGTTCGTCCAACTCCCCCAGTGTGGACGCCGGCGTGGGCCTCACCTGGAACCTGACTCCGACGGCCAACATCGCGATCACGCTGGTGTTCGGGGCCAACGACGACGGCAAGACGATCCTGGTGAAGGTGAAGCAGACCGCCGCAGGCAACCTGACCGCGACGTGGACGGCGACCGGCAAGACGATCCGGTGGCAGAATAACCTTGAGCCGAATCCATCGCTCACCGTCGGCGCCAACAAGGCGGACCTGTTCATCTTCACCTGCATCGGCTCCAACATCTACGCCAAGCAGATCCCCAACTTCTTCGCCTGATGCACTCGGCCTGGTTCAACACAGGTGATGCGGCGATCTCTGAGACCACGGTGCCCATCGTGCGGTCGAACAGCACGACGTTCGACCCGTCCTCCGGCAACCCGGTCATCAACGTCGCCTCGACGCTGATCTCCATCGTGGACGCCTACGGTCGCGCCATCCCCGGCACGACCACGATCAAGTTCGACATCTCGGACTCGCCTTTCTCGATCCGACCAATCGAGAACACGTCGGCCTTCCTGACCTACACGACGCCCTTCACCGCGGAGACCGCCGCGGCGGACGCCGGCAACTGGGACTACGTGTACATCTCGGCCCGCGCCTTCGACACGGTGACCGGATCCTCGACGCAGACCGAGCCGACGCCATTCCAGACCCGCGTCATCCCGCAGCCTGAAGGCACGCCATGATCACCGAGATCGCGCAGTACATGCTCCGCACGCTGCCCGACTCGTTCAAGGGTTGGACCCTTGAGGCGATGGAGGACTACGTCATGTTCCACGTGGAGCAGGACACCATCCGCATCGGGCTCGACAACGGCGTCGTCGTGGGCGTCCTGGTGGGCTGGCGGCAGCACGGCGACGAGGTCAAGCCTTGGGCATGGCAGCCGTCCGACCCGACGGGCGACCGCTGGTACTGGCACCAGTTCGCCGCAGACCATCCGACTATCGCGATGGTTGTTGCATCCAAGTTCTTCCTCGACCGGCCCGAGTCTGCTTTCCTTCCCGCTGTAGGGATTCGGAACGGAAGGCCGACGGTGTACCGGAAGGGAACGCTGCCCATCTACCGGGCGGCACAAAGGAGATATGGCATCTGTTGAGGCACCAACGCCGCGCAACTACGCGCAGGAGACCGCGGACACACTGCGGTCCCAGATCGAACTCGCACCGCAACGCTACGCTGCGGAGGCGCAGTTCGCTCCCAAGTACCAGGAGCTCCAGCTGGACCTCCTGCGCCGGGCCACGCCCGACCTGCTGAGCCTCTACAAGGATCAGATCGCGCCCACCATGGGCGAGGTCGAGGCCGCCTCGAGGTCCAGGTCGCGTGCCGGTGACATCGCCGACATCGCGGCCATGGGGCCGCAGGCGCGTGCCGCGGTCCGGGCCACGTCTCCGGAGCAGGCCGCACTGGCCGACACCATGACGGCGCAGGCGCAGTCGGCCCTCAACGCCGGCTCCCGCCTGACTCCCGACCAGCAGCGGCAGATCGAGCAGCAGAGCCGGGCAGGCATGGCCGCCCGTGGCCTCGGGCAGTCGCCCTCCGGCGCCGTGCAGGAAGCCGTCCGCTCCCAGATGATGGGTGCCGGCCTCCAGCAGCAGCGGCAGCAGCAGGCCCAGGGCGCCCTGGGAGCCTCGCAGGGCGTCTACGGCGACGTGTTCCAGCAGGTGTTGGGGCGCCCGTCGCAGGCGTTTGGCGCCACCCAGGGCTTCGTCGGGACCGCGCAAGGGTTCAATCCCGGCGCCCTGTTCAACCCTGAGTCGCAGTACGCCGCCAACCTCATCGGCGGCAACCAGCAGAACCTGCTGGCCGCCCGCACTGCTTCCGCAGCCAACACGACCGCACTCGCCGGCGCCGGCATGTCCGCCGCCACCAGCCTATGAACTACGGGTACAACTCTGGCGGCGGCGGCGGAGGCTCAGGCCCCGCCATGATGCCTGGCACCGGCTTCGGCGCTGCCATGCCGCGGCAGAACTTCTACAATACGACCGCCGACGTGGAGGCCCAGCGTCAGCGTCTCAAGCTGCTCGGCCTTGACGAGACCATGCTGGACGACGCACTGAAGCTGAAGCAGGGCATCTTCGAGAAGCGGGACGACATGCAGGGCCAACTCAAGGACTCCATGATGGACTCCATCAGCGGTGCCCTGAAGGGATCTTCGGCTGCCGGCGCTGCTGGCGGTGGCGGTGGACTTGCGGGGATGGCATCCAGCCTGTGAGCAGCAAGCTCTCACAACTTTACTTCGACGCCGCCGGCGGTAACCAAGACGCACTGGTCTTTGTTACCGCATTCCACGCCTATTGCCACGCCATCGACGACCTCGTCGACGGCGACGTGCCGATGACCGCGGAGTCCCTGCTCGACGTCCTGATGCAGGCCAACGCGCTGTACGCCACCCCGTTCTGGATCAACAACTGGTTCCGCCTGCAGCCCATCGTGGCGCAGATTTGCAACACGTACGCCGACAGCGTGGCCTGGGAGAAGGCCGAGGAATCGTGGAAGAAGCAGACCGCGGACGTCATCCGGCTCTGCGGCAACGACATGATCACGCAGGTGGCCTGGATCGTCGGCGGGTACAAGCACATGCGCTCGATCTCGCTCCGGCTCCGGGAGTTCGCCTACCACTCGCAACACAGCTGACATATGGCACAATACGGCTATTCCACCCCATACACCGGACAGCAGGTCCAGACGCTGCCGCCCGGATTCATGGAGGCCGCGACGGCGTCGGGCCGCAACCTGGCCGCGGGCATCGCCGCCATGGGGCAGAACCTGGGCCGCGCACTCGAGCAGTACCGCAGCCGCAAGGCCGAGACCGAGGCGGCCACGCAGTCTTTCGAGACCGTCTCCGGCCTCATGCAGCAGCAGCTGGCCGCGGATCCCAAGTACATCGCGCTCCAGCAGTACATGGAGACCGGCGCCCTCCCGCAGGGTGTGAGCGAGCAGGACATCCCGCGCTACACCCAGCAGGTGATGGCCGACCGCGAGATGCTCAACAAGTTCTCGACCCTCGGTGAGAAGTTCCCCGACATGTCGTTGGCTAAGAAGAAGGCCGCGCTCGGGGACGCCGTGATGGTGTTGAACCAGTACCGGACGGATCAGCAGAAGCAGGCCGACTCGCAACTGCGGGATCTGCAACTCAGGCAGCTGAGAAGCCAATTGGATACCCAGAAGCAGATGAGCGACCTGATGCGGTACGGTATCCAAATGCCGCAGGAGATGACCGTGACCGATCAGGTCACAGAAACCATTCAGCCCGAGGGCCCTGTGCCACCCGGACCGATGGGTGCGGCTCAGGATACATCCGCTCCATCGATGGGTGAGCGCATTGCAGCAAGGTACTTCATGGGCAGGGCGGGTGAGGCTGCACAGGCGTTGGGCAGGTACGGAACAGACCTGGGACGCCAAGCCGCTGCACTGAACACGTCGACGCAACCGCAGCCGTCGTACCCGGTCTCGTTCCCGTTTCCGGGACGCCCTGCGCCGTTCTCCTCGGAGACTCCGGTCCAAGCCGCTGCCAGGGCCGAGGCCAACATGCAGGCGAGGGGAAACCTGATGCAGCAGGCCGCGGCTGCCACGCAGCAGGCCGACATCATGCGGAGGATGCCGCCCGTGGGTTCGGGTGTGCGGCCTCCGCAGGCCCAGCCTGCCCAGGAGCAGTTCCTGCCTCCAGAAGAGGTCACCCGCACCGTCACCAGGACCGAGCAGGTGCCTTACGAGCAGCTGCGTCGAAACATGGCGCAGTTCGCCGCGCAGCAGGGCATGAACCCGGAGGTGTTCGCCAGCCTCGACAAGGTGCTGGAGATCGCCGGCAAGAACCGCCCCGCACAGGTCGAGTCCATCAGCGGCCTCGGCAGCATCGTGCGGTTCGGCGACAAGGAGCAGTTCGTTCCCGCCGCCAAGACCGACATCAACGACCTCTTGAAGGTGCGCGGTGTCACCATCGACTTCCCGGAGTTCAAGGGCACGGCGCCCACCGAGAAGGAGGCCACCGACTTCCGCGACCAGTACTCCAACGTGCTGTCGAGCCGGCGCAACCTGCAGCGTCTCTTGGAGATCGCGCAGATGGGCAAGCTGATGCAGCAGACGCCTCAGATCAAGGCCGAGGCGGAACAGTTGGCGCGTGCCGCACAGGGTGCCCTGCGGTTGGACATCATCGGCCCCGGCACGGTCACCGACACCGACCGGAAGCTGCTTGAAAGCATCGTTCGCAACCCGACCGATATCTTCTCGCTGAAGTCTTCCAACGTGAAGTCGCTCAACTCACTGTTGGAGCGTGCCGGCAGCGGAATCGAGTCCAAGGCCAAGTCCATCGGACTCGAGGTGTTGAAGCCGACGCAGCAGCAACCGGCGGCAGCCGCGGGTCGTGCAGGCGTCCTCCGCTACAATCCGCTGACCAAGAAGTTGGAATAGCCTATGCCATACCAGGTGCAGGTCGGTGCCCAGGTTGTTGAGTTCCCGGACTCGGTCCAGCCTGACGAAGCGCAGCGCATTCTCGCCGAGCAGTTCCCGCCATCCGGCGAGGACGTGGCGCAGGCGTTGCAGGATCCGGAGTTCGTACCGACCCGCGAGCAGTTCGACCTGTTCAAGGAGTACAGCAAGACCAAGCAGGTCGACTGGATCAACACCATCGCGCAGGGTGTCGACATGGCCGCGGGCATGATCGGCAACGCCGTGGCCGAGGGCGCCCAGGGTGCCGCGGTCAACCCGCTGAACTACGTCGAGGGCCTCGCGCAGGGCACCCGGCAGCTGTACGGGCTGGTGGCGCAGTCGCAGGATCCGTCCTCGCCGCTGTTCCGGTTCAACGACCTCATCTCAGGCACGGGCACGGTGGACTCCCAGTACCAGCAGTTCCTCGACGCACGCCGGTTCGGGGCCGAAACAGCCCGTCTGGAGCGCGGGGAGGCCGGCCTGGTGGTGCCGCCGGAACTCACCAACCCGGAGTTCGTGCAGGGCCTGTCCCTCGTCCTCGACCCGACGCTGGCGATCCCCGGCATCGGCGAGGCCCTCGGGGCCGGCAAGCTGGCGACCAGGGCCGTCGGACGCGCAGCGCAGGTGGCCGGCAGGACCATCGAGACCGTCGCCCGCCCACTTGAGCGTGCCGCCGGAGGCGCGGAGCGGTTGGTGGCGCAGGCCTTGAGCCTCCCGCCGGACGCCGTCCGCACAGCTGCGACGACCACTGGCATCGCGGGCGCCCTCGGCGTGGCCCCGCAGGCGGCTGTGGCCGCGGGCATCCCGACCGCCATCTCGGCCACCCGCGAGGTGGGCGAGGCGATCTCACGCGCCGGCGAGAACCTGGCGACCCAACCCAGCCGCATCGGGCCGCTCGAGTCCATCGGCATGGCGCCGGGTGCCAACATGCGGCAGCGCATGCTCGGCGTCATCGGGCAGTACGGTGGGGACGCTGCACTGGACACGGCACTGCGGTCCACCGCGGGCGCCCTGGAGGGTGCCGCCATCGGTGCCGGCCTCGGGTTCGCCTCCGGCGGCGAGGAAGGTGCCGCCTCCGGCCTCGGCATGGGTGCGACCCTGGGCGCCGTGGGTGCCGCCGGCGGGCGCACCATCAGCCGGCTGACCGGGCAGGCGGCCCGCGAGGCCCGTGCTGGCGACTTCGGACGGTTCATGGACGGGCTGCAGGACGGTGCCCAGAAGAAGCTGTTCCAGGACATCGTCGACGCGCATGGGTTGGATGTGGCGTCGTCCATGATGGACCTCGACGGCCTGATCCGCGGGCGGTTCGGCGACGTCGACATCCAGTACCGCACCAACAAGGAGTTCTCCGACAGGTTCGGCGGTGGGCGCGGCGTCCAGATCGAGGAGGCTGAGCGTCCCGTCATCTACATCAACACCGGCATCCTCGGGAATGGCAAGGGCGACAGCCCGCTCTACACGCTGGGCCATGAGCTCTTCCACGCCCTGGAGAAGTCCGAGCAGCTGGGGCCGCAGGCGACCGACATCAAGGACGCGCTGGTGGGGCGGTGGATCACCGACGGCGACAACATCCGCAAGGTGGCCGACGGTGCGCTAAACGACGCTGAGATCACCGGGCGCTTCAACGAGTACCGGGACAAGCTGGCGGCCAACAACCCCGAGGCCGCAGATGCGCTGGCCCGGTACGACACCGTCGACAAGCAGGCCGGGTACGTCGCATCGGAACTCGCCGCGGAGCACCTGGCCCGGCTGGTGGCAGGGCAGAAGCCCGACACGCTGATGCGCGGCTTCGGCGGCCTGTCGCGGCAGCTGCTGGACATGGCGCTGACGCAGAATGCCAGCCGTTCGTTGTCGCGGGTGGCCGCGGACATCGAAGGTCGCTTCGGCGTCAAGCCGACCGACTCGGTGCTGTTCCCGCAGTTGCGCGAGGCTTCCCCGCAGGTCAACGCCATGCTGCGCGACCTGGTGCGTGGCCGGCGCAGGCTGGATGAGCGCATCCTGATGGAGTCCGATGGGCCCGGCACCGTCATCAGGCCGCAGGACTCGACCAACCCGGTGGCGGCCAAGACGCTCGTCGACCTCGGGCTGGCTGAGCGCACGCCGGACGGCAGGGTGCGGACATTCTCCGACGAGGAGATGCGGGTTCGCGAGGAGTCCGACACGCGGGCCCTGCGCGGCATCCTGGAGACGTTGCCCGGTGCGCGGGTGGTCGACGGCGAGGTGCAGGGGCGGTTCAGCCCGGAGCAGCTGTCGGCCATCGAGCAGTCGCAGGCGGTTTCGGGCCGGATGAAGGACAAGATCCGGGCTGTGTCGTCCGCGATGTCCAACGGCAACTCGCTGTTCGTCAACTACGGGGCGGCCACCCGGCGCAGGCTCAACCGGGCGACGGGTAAGTACTCGAGCAAGTACTCCAGCGGCATCCGGCTTTCGCAGCGGGAGGTGCTCCCATACTCGTTCTACCTGTCCAAGGCGGACAACCCGGTGATGAAGGTGATCGACATCACCAAGATCCGGAACTCCCTGGAGCGGTTGACGGCACCGGACGGCAGCATCGCCGCGGGCCTGTGGGACAACGTCGACGGGTTCATGTCGGACTTGGCGGCGTACTTCACCAACCTCGACGCCAAGGAAGGCGCACGCCGGTCCTCGGAACTGTTCGGGCCCGACAAGGCGCGGTTCCTCGGTGACTTCGTCAACGAGCAGGAGAAGGGCGGTCGCAAGTTCGTCCGCGATCTCCGGCTGGACCGCATCGGCGCAATCGACCCGCGGGACTTCCGCGCCCGGATCTCCGAGGAGGCCATCCAGAGGTCCAAGATGCGCTGGATGCCCACCGAGCGCGTCGGGGACGCCGCGGTGACGTCCTCCCAGGAAGGCTACCGCATCATCAGCGGAGCCAAGCACAAGCTCTACGGTCCCGACGGCAAGCTGCTCGGGATCTTCGACACCCAAACCCAAGCCGAAAGGAAAGCGGATGCCACTCAAGCAAGGCTACAGCCGGAAATCGATCAGCAGCAACGTGTCCCGCGAGATGAAGGCGGGCAAACCGCAGAAGCAGGCCGTGGCAATCGCGCTGTCGGTCGCGAAGAAGGCCAAGGCTAAGGCGGGACGGTACGACAAGCGGGGGATGTAGTTCAGAACTTCGACGCATTGGTTGCAGCAGCGCCAGACGTCAGGTTCATGCCCATCGAATCACAGCCTGAAAATGCTCCGGTGTCTGGAAGAATCACTAAAGGCCAGCAAGCCAGCATTGATGAGTTGTCGCAGTACTACTCTTCAAAGACACCTGATCGCGTAAAGGTGCTCAAATCTGATGCCATTGATTCACTTGCAAGCCGTCTGATCAACAAGGGAGTCCCAGTTGAAGAAGCCAATGCAATCGCTTCCAAGACGTTCTCTAAGCTCAAGAAAGGCGTTTCTGGAGCATTGCAGGTCATCAGCGGAATGGGTCTTTCAGACCTGTCGCGCATGGCTGGAACAGGAAAGTCGAGTGTTGAGCGCCGTCCGCACATCAGTCAGAACTGGCTGACGTCTGCGTTTGAAGCATTCGCTACCGACGAGGGACTTGCATTGATGAAGGCGCAACAGGTTGCGACCCAACTCAACAAAGCAGACCAAGCGAAGGCTGCAGCCGGTGAATCGGTTGAAGCAGCACGCGCAAGCGGTGTGCGGCAATCCACCATGCAGCAAGGCATGGAGTTTGTTCTTGGTGAGATGAACGCTGACAGAAAGGCGTTTGGAACCTCTTTAAGAGAAGACTTGGACTCTCCTCCGCGAGTGTACGCTTCCGTTGGTGAAGGACAGAAATTCGGAGGCCAAGGAAACTACAACGTCTTCTTTGAATGGAAGAAAGAGACCCCAATGGTTGCGACTTCGCACCATCACTACGGCGTTGCAAACGGAGTCACTGGAATTCACGCGCAGGGCAACATCGGTGACAAGAATGCTCGCAGCTTTGGTAACCCATCATCGGAGAAATACGACACGCTCCCAAGCGGCAAGAAGGTGCTCGACACTCACTTGCTTGTAGGAAACCAAGGCATTGCAGATGCAAGAGCGCACCAGTTGACCGTTTCTATTCCAGACAGTTCTCTGTCAGGGATCCGTAAGGTTTACAAGGACAAGGGAGCGTCTGGTGTTGAGGCTGAACTCAACAGGATTGCGGTCAATCAAATGGTTGGAACAAAATCACAAGGCAAGACCAAGGCATTCACCAGCAAGGAGGGAATCCCCCCTATGGTGGCGATTCAAAAGAACCGCACCGAGGCGTATGTGCTCAACCCTGATCTGGCGAACGTCGCGTCGGTGACCATCGTCAGCAATTCACCCAAGGAGGTTGCCTTGATACGCAAGAACCTTGCGAACGCTTTTGCGAACAACGGAAGCGCACTTCCAAAGGTGAAAGTGGTTTCCGCTGAAAGTGGAGCCAGCGGCAATGTTGGAAGAAAAGCTATCACGGATGAGTACTTCAAGCTAACCGGAGAGCAACGCTACATGCCATCCGCCGCCGAGATGGCAACGGGCCGAGGTGTGCGCGACCGGCGCGAGGCGCAGGCGCTGTGGGACCAAGGCTACCGCATCTACGGGGCACCTTACGACGGCGCCGAGGCCCCCGTGCGGCTCACCAAGGTCACCGAGATCGACCTGTACGACCCGGAGAACCTGTGGGCCCTGCCGCCGAAGGGGAAGGTGCCGGAGGGGATGCGGAACATGCCCACCCCCGACTCCTCCATGCCGGGTGCGATGTCCTTCCCTGGCGGCTTCAGGGCGATCCCAGGCAAGGCCAAGGGCTCCCTGCGCCTCTACGGGCCCGCTGGTGCTCTCATCGGCATCGCCGCAAACCTCGACGAGGCCAAGCGCATCGTGGCGCGGAGGGCTGCCCGGTGAGCTACGACGCCTCCACCAGCACGGCGCTGATCAACCGGCTCCGTAGCGACGTCGACTCCCTCGTCCTGCGGATCGCCACCCTGCAGGACCAGAAGGCCACCGGGGTCGCCGGCGGTGCCTCGGTCGCAGGAGCCTGGACGACGCGCACGCTGAACACCATCCACAGCGACCCCTACGGCGTCATCACAAGCCTCGCCAGCAACCTTTTCACCGTCGAGGCGGGCGAGTACCAGATCCGGGTCATCAGCCCGTTCCATTCGACCCAGGGCACCCGCACGCGCATCTGGGACGTGACCAACGACGTGCTGGTCGGCTACTCGGTCAGCACGTACGTCTACAACCAGACCAACGTGTACCTGTACCAGACCGAGCGGATCCAGCCGCACAAGCGCACGACGTACCGGCTGGACTACTACGCCGAGCAGGCCAAGGCCACCGACGGCCTCGGCGTGGCGACCAACACCGGGGACATCGAGGTCTACACGGTGCTGGACGTCGTCGACCTCCACATCCGCCGGGCATGACCTACCGCAGCATCGCCCATCCGGGCACCGTCGTCCGCATCCTCGCCCTCGACGCCACCCTCGGCCTCGGGCAAAGCCTGTGGCCCGGCATGGTCGTCTACCAGGACACCGCCACCGGCCTCGTCCACATCCGCACGCAGGCCCAGTTCCACGCGGAGTTCCTCCCGGTCCAAGGCTGACGCATCCCTCCGGATGCCAGCGGCTTGCACACAATCTGCACTTTTCTACACTTTTCTGTAGACGGTGCAGGTGTCTTGGTGTTCACTGTCCACGTCAACAACGACAACAACGAAACAAAGCCTACGATGAACACCATTCCCGAGATTCTTGCCGCCATGTCTACGCTCGGAACTGAGCGCGAATGCAGCGATGCGTTGTTGTCCGCACATAAACTGTTCAAAAGGCACGCTCGCAATAGCCGCAAAAACACCGACGACAAGTCGGCTTATGAGGCTGGCAAGCCGCTGATGGAAAAGATCGGCGTCGCCTACGTTTTGCGCTGCCGCGAACTCCGGAACGCCTGACCGGATCCCGCGTCATCCGCTGGGTGGCGCGTGGTCGGGGCAGAAACAAGAAACAAGCCTACGATGAAAAAGACGATCAACACCATTGAGCAGGCCAGCAAGATCACCCAACGGGAAATTGTGCGGGATCACGCAGGATTCTGTGCCATCTGGTGGAAGACTCCAACGCACGACATGAGAATCCAGAAGCTGCTCAACGAAGATCGGCTTCTGGTCCTTGGTGAAGTGCGTCCAACCGGGATCTGTGGTCGCAGCCGTCCCCGTATGATTTGGGTCGAAGACCCTTCAGAGAGTTACCTAAAGACACTTCGCCCAAAATTGGAAACACCATGACCGCCATCCTCCTAACCCTCGCCGGCCTAGTCGGCACCATGCTGGCCTCCATGGCCTGCCTCATCTTCCATTGCTGGGAGCTGGGCACCGAAGCCAACCGCATCGCCAACAACATCCGGAACGAAAGGAAAGAGAAGTGAGCGAAAGCCAAAATCGAACGCAGAAGATTGTTGATATAGCCAACTATCACCATTGCTGCACCCACAGCTTGGCTCAAGTGGTAGCTGGCACAGTCGCCGAGCGCGTGAAGTTTATGAACACACTGCACGACATCATTGCCCGAAGACCGTCCACTCCTCGCAACAAGGTTGGCGCACCGATGATCACCGACTTCGACAAGTTGGCAGCGAGCCCGCTGGAGATTGCAGAAGCAGTGCTGGTCACGCTTGGGACTATTCAGCCGGTGAAGGAGAACAAGCCATGACCCCCACCTGCCCGTTCTGCGGGGCTGCGCCAATAGACACTTGGATCCGACGAATCCGGTGGTTCGAGTGTGGAACGATGGTCGGCCCGGACAACAACCGCCACGACCAGACACACCCATGCGTCAAGGCCGAGGTCGCCCGGCTCACGAAGGAGCGCGACGAGGCCCGCGCCGAGGTCGCCCGACTCAAAGCCGGCGGATGCGCCCGAGACCAGCGCACGACCCAATTCTGCGCCGAGGCGGTCGCGTTGCAGGAGCGGGTGAAGCGGTTGGAGGAGGCCGGCGACGCAATGGCCGCGGACGACGCGACCATGGCCGATGTGGTTGAGGCTTGGGAAGCCGCCAAGGAGGCCAAGCCGTGAGCATCACCAACCTCATCGCCGCCCTCATCTGCGCCATTGCGGGCCTGTTCATCTACATCGGATACCTGATGGCTGACAACTGGTGGCACAGGCTGCCCAGGACCACCAGGAACCTCTGGGGCCCCATCGCCGATACCGTCGGCGTGGCCGTGGTCATCATCATCATCATAGCTGTGATCGTGTTCCTGTGAACACGTAGTGAGTCAACTCAGGAAGAAAGGAATATAGACATGACACCGAGAGAATACGCAAAGGCCAATCGCCACATCGGCGAGGCTTGGGAGGATGGGAAGACGATTGAGTTCAAGATTGTCGGTCGCGATAGCTGGGATGTGTGGCATTTAAAAGAGCGCCCATGCTTTGATGCAACCGACTGGCAATGGCGCATCAAGCCCGAGCCGCCGCAGCCGAAGTATAGGGTGTGGGAACCGCATGAAGTTCCGGTGGGTGCTGTTATGCGGCCTCGTAATGAAAGAGATCATCGTTGGATTATCTCAGGATGCTCACGCAACAGCGGAACACTCGCCTTTGGGCAGGCCGGTGAGCGTACCCTCAACGAATTCCTGACGCGTGACTACGAATACAAGTGGCCTCACGAACCCGAAACCGCGTGGCGCCCTTGCGGCGTGGAGGTGAAGGAATGAACTCTGAAAGAATCCTTAAAGTTCTTATCTGGATTGGCAGCATCTTGTTGGCTGCACACCTGTTGGCGTGGTCTTACGTCAGTGGTACAAAAGCAATACACCGCGAAGCCATCGCCCGTGGCCACGCTGAATGGGTGGCGGACAAGGAAGGCAACGTGGAATTCAAGTGGAAGGAGAAGCAATGACCGACCAGGAGATCAACGAGGCGATTGCGCTGCATCTGGGTTGGCTTCGTCCGGAGCATCCGGATTGCATGAAGCACAAGATTGGATGGTCGATGCCTGAAAAGTGGTGGATGGACCCCAAGACCGTTCTTAGGTTTGGTCACGACATCCCAAACTACAGCACCGACCTCAACGCGATGCATGGGGTGGAGAAGACCTTAGACCCACTAGGCAAGGATGGCGCGTATGAGTACTGGCTGATGACTGTGTGCCACATACCGGAACGCGAATCAGCAAAAGGTCGCTACTTCTATCGCGCCACCGCCCGTCAACGCGCCGAAGCGTTCCTGCGAACCATCGGCAAGTGGAAGGAGGCGGAATGAGCGACGCGCCTAAGACGGATGACGCTACGTGGCATACGTGGCACACGCGTACACCGGGCGATCCAATCGGGGCCGATGTGGTCTACGCCAGTTTCGCGGCTGGATTGGAACGCGAACTCGCCGCCGCCCTCGCCCGCATCAAGCGGCTGGAGAAGGCGGGTGATGCGATGGCCGAATACATTGCATCTGGTCCCGATGTCCAAAAGTGGACCCAAGCCAAGGAGGCGCGATGACACAAAAACAGATCGAAGCAAGGCAACGTCTGAATCAGATGTTTGGAAGTGCAAAAAAAATCAAGGAAGCCAAAAAGCAATACAGTAAGCGAAAGAACACTGAATATAAACGAAACCGCTATCGTGAGGTCCATGGCATACCACTTAACGCACCAGTGATGACCAGAGCCGAAGCCATAGCCAAAGCCAGAAATGCGCGGTGGAAAAAGAAGGAGGCCCAGCCATGAGCGCCCTCTCCCTCATCCGCAAGATCGAGTTCATGTTGGAGGACGACACCATCGAGAAGGAGACCCGGCAACTGCTGGAGGCCGCCATCGAGGACACCCGCAACAAGGGCATCGAGGAAGACATCAAATCCGGCTGGTACTCGATTCCAGAAATCTGTAGAAGGTGGGCGGTCGGGCCGGTGAAGGTCACCGCCATGAAGAAGCGGCTCAAGAAGAAGACACCATGAAGAAGAAGACCCTACTCATCTCCCAGGACCTGCACACCAGGCTCAAGGAGCATTGCAAGACCCGCGGCCTCAAGGTCCAGGTCGTCGCCGACGAAGCCATTGCCGCCTACCTGGGCAGGAAGAAGAAGGACTGACCATGATACTCGCCATCGACCCAGGAGCCAACGGCGGCATCGCCTACAACCTCAACGGCGTGATCACCGCGCTGCCCATGCCCGACACCGAGGGCGACATCCGCGACCTCATCATGCCCCTGCTCGTCTACGGGCCCGAGGTCTGGATCGAGCAGGTCGGCGGATTCGTCAAGGGATCACCGGCACCGGGATCGGCCATGTTCAACTTCGGCAGGAACGTCGGCTTCCTCCACGGGCTGCTGGCCGCCGGCAAGGCACGTGTCCGCGTGGTCACACCGCAGAAGTGGCAGAAGGAACTCAGCCTCGGCGAAAAGAAGAGCCACAAGGGCAACGGCTGGAAGAACCATCTCAAGGAACGCGCCCAGCAGCTGTACCCGGACCTCAAGGTCACCCTCAAGACCGCGGACGCCCTGTTGATCCTGGAGCACGCAAGGAGGCAGAAGTGAACAAGGTCAAGCATTGCCCCACCTGCACCGGGCGCGGGCGCATCTACGAGTCCGACTACGACAGCGCCGGGCGCTACGTGCGGTACTACCGATGCCAGTCCGGCCACCAGTGGAAGACCGCCGAGGACGGGTTCACGGCAAGGACGCCGCATCAGGTGGCGAAGACCACAAAGGTCGAGGACACGGCACGCATGAGCCTGCTGGTCGAAGACCTTGAGCGCCTGCTCACAAGCATCTCCATCGAGGCCACCATCCAAGGGTCTCGGGCCAACATCGCCAGATGGGCCGAAAGGGGAATCAAAACCATCAGGAAGACACGTAAGACACCATGAATACCACACCATCACTCATGTCCCGGATCCTCAACTGGATCACCGGGGACCAACGCAACCAGCAGCCCACGCGCAAGCGCATGTTCACACCGGAAGAGGTGCTCGACATCCGCACCCGACGCGCCAACGGAGCGAAAGTCAAGGATCTCGCCAAGATGATGGGCGCAAGCCAGTACACCATCTCGACGATGTGCTGCGGCCTCGACTACGTCGAATGCCCTGGGCCGGTGAAACACAAGAAGCACCGGACTCTCACCGAAGAGGACAAGCGCACCATCGTCGCACTGCACGGCCAAGGACTCTCGGTCTATGACATCGGTCGCAGGCTGGACCGTCATCCATCGGTCGTCAGCCGCGTCCTACGGTGGGTCAACATCCCCGGCGACAAGACCACCAAGACACCATGATCACCGAAGCCATCATCCCGGCCATCCTGGCCCTCACCTTCGCGTTCTGCTCGGGCGTCAGCATGAGCACCGCCATCCACTACCAGGTGCAGCTGGGCTCCTACCCGAAGCCCATCCTGACCCGGTGCATCCTCGAGGCCGCCGCAGCCGTGGTCTCCATCGCCGGCGTCATCGTGCTCCTCTCCAAGCCATGAGCCACGACGGCGACGACGACTGGGACCGCCCGCGGCCCACACGCAGGTACAGCTGCTCCGACCGCACCTGCGGTGCCGAGGACTGCCGGACCTGCCACCCACTTTCCCCTGTCGACGTCGACGGGGATCAGCAAGACAACGACAACGACAACACGTAAGGACCAAGACACATGATCGTCAGCAGCAGCAGCAACAAGGAGTTCGCACCGTGCCCCGAGTTCATCGGACGCGCCGTGTGCGTCGACATCACCGAGCCCAAGAGCTACGAGACCCAGTACGGCACCAAGGAGAAGTTCAAGATCGTCTTCGAGATCGACTTGCAGGACGACTCCCGCAACCCCAAGCAGCCGTGGGTCGTGTTCTCGATGCCCATGGCCGCCTCCCTGCATGAGAAGTCCGCCCTCTACAAGTTCCTCAAGGACTGGTTCGGGCGCCCCCTCAACACCGCGGAGACCAAGGGACTTGACCTGGAGACCCTCATCGGCAAGCCGGCGCAGATCGTCATCGGACATGAGCCCAGTTCCGACGGCACCAAGACCTACGCCAACATCAAGCTGATCCAGCCGCACAAGACGGGCGAGCCGCTCAAGCCCTCGGGCCTGTTCGTCCGCCTCAAGGATCGCCCGCCGCGGGAAGGCCAGCCCGACAGCACCTACCGCCGCGCACCGCAGGGCCAGCCCGCAGCAGCCGAGGAGAACGTCGAGCCGTCCCGCGTCAAGGTCCACGTCGGTCGCAACAAGGGCATCGAACTCCGGGAACTCACCCAGGAAGCCATCGGCGCCCTCATCGAGGGTTGGCTCCCCACCGCCAAGGCCAACCCCAAGCCCACCGCGGACGACAGGCGCCTCATCGCCGCCCTCCAGTGGTTCGCCGACCGCGAGAAGCAGGCCGAGGTCGCCGCCATCCAGACCGAGCAGGACGACCTGCCCTACTGACCATGGACGCCAAGACCATCATAGAGGAACGCCGCCAGAGGTCCGAGGCAAGGAAGCTGCGGAACATGCAGCTGGTCACCCTCCGCGGCGAAGGCAAGAGCCTGCAGGAGGTCGCCGATATCCTCGGCATGACCAAGCAGCGGGTGTCGCAGATCGAGGCATCCCAGAAGGCCAAGCAGGAAGCCTGCACCTCCTACGGGTTCCAGTTCAGCGCACGCACCGCCAAGACCCTTGAGCGTCTCGGCGTGCGCGACCGGGAGCACGCCCGGAAGCTGTACCTGGAAGGCTTCCTCAAGGCCGGCACCAACCTCATCGGCACCAAGACCGAGGCCGAGATCCGGCACTGGGTCTGCGGCACAGACACCTGCCCGCACTGCGGGAAGGCCCTGTGAAGTAGGGCACACCAACCGGGGCGGGCGCATCCGGTTCACACAACACGCCCACCACCATCACCATCACTCTCTCCACCATGCACATCGTATTCGACATCGAGACCGCACCGCTCCCCGCAGACCAGATCGTCATCCCGCCGTTCGATCCGGCCAACGTCAAGATCGGCAACCTCCGCGACCCGGACAAGATCGCCGACAAGATCCGCCAGGCCGAGGAGGAGCACGCCTCCAACTACCTCCGGAACGCCGCTTTGGATCCGCTCACGGGTCGCATCGTCTGCATCGGGGTCGCCGTCGGTCAGGCCGACCCATTCCTGTTCTCCGGCGACGAACGCACCATGCTCGGCGCCTTCTGGGACAGCCTCTGCCAGAGCGAACGCGCCCCCCTCATCCTCGGGTTCAACAGCAAGCAGTTCGACCTGCCGTTCCTCATCCGCCGGTCGTGGAAGCACCGGGTCGCCGTCCCAGGCTGGATCCGGCGCGGTCGCTACTGGTCGGACTCCATCGTGGATCTCCGCGAGGTCTGGCAGCTGGGCGATTCCCGCGCCCACGGCAGCCTCGCCGCCATCTGCCGCCACCTCGGCCTCGGCGAGAAGTCCGGAAGCGGGGCGGACTTCGGCACCCTCTGGGAGACCGACAACGCCGCGGCACGCGAGTACTGCCTCCAGGACGTCCGCCTCACCCGCGACGTCGCCCGCATCCTTCTGGCCCTCGACAACTACTAGGCATGATCCACAAGGCAATACCCAAGGTGTTCAGTGGTCTGACACCGTCATACCTCGCACCAGACACCGACGACGACTTCGACCCGACCCCGGAGGACCGCTTCCTCGCCTGGGGCTCCACCCGCGGCAACGTCTTCCTCACCGGGCAGGCCGGCACCGGGAAGTCCACGCTCCTCCGGAAGCTGCTCGCCACCCCGGAGATGCGCTCCAAGACCGTCGCCATCTGCGCCCCCACAGGCATCGCTGCACTCAACATCGGCGGCACCACGGTCCACCGGTGGTCCGGCATGATGCTCGGGCCCGCCGAAGGACAGGACCACAACACGTTCGCCGAGGAACTGGAGCGTGAACCGTGGACCAAGCACGCCATCCGGCGCGTCGAGGCCACCGACGTCCTCGTCATCGACGAGATCAGCATGATGGCAGGGAGCCAGCTGGACTTCCTCGACTTCTGGCTGCGCCGGTGCCGCAAGGACTCCACACCCTTCGGCGGCCTGCAGGTCATCTTCCTCGGCGACTTCCTCCAGCTGCCCCCGGTGCGGACGGACATTAGCAGGCCTTATGACTGGGCCTTCAACGCCCGGTCGTGGGCCGAGGCCGACCTCAAGGCCATCAGCCTGGAGAAGGTCCACCGGCAGTCGGACCCGGCCTTCATCGAGGCCCTCGGCGCCTTCCGGACAGGCAAGATGAGGCGGCAGGACGCCGACCTCCTGCGCTCAAGGGTGTCCATGTTCCCGCGGGCTGAGATCACCCGGCTGATGACCCACAACACCCAAGTCGACAAGTGGAACGCCTACCGGCTCGACGGGATCGCAGGCGAGCAGAAGGTCTACACCGCCGAGGCCACCGGAGATCCCAAGAACATGGAGTTCTGCCTGCGGAACATGCCCAGCCCGAAGGAACTGGTGCTCAAGCACGGCTGTGCGGTCATCTTCACACGCAACGATCCCGAGGCCGGCTTCGTCAACGGACAGATCGGCACCGTGGTCAACCTCGGCAACGACAGCATCCGCGTGCTCACACAGCAGGGCCAACACGTCGACGTCGAGATGGCCAAGTGGGAGTTCGACAGCATGAAGGTCCGCATCAGCCAGTTCCCGTTGCGGTTGGCCTACGCCATGACCATCCACCGCGCACAGGGGCTCACACTGGACGCCGCACGCATCGACATCCGGGCAGCACGCGAGCCGGGACAGGCCTACGTCGCCGTGTCCAGGGTGCGGACACTCGCCGGCATCCACCTCACCGAATGGCCCAAGGGCTGGTTCGTATCCGAAGAGGCCCTCGCATTCCACGCACGCTAACACCATCACCGACATGACATGGATTCTACCAAAGCAACTACACACATCGGCCTTTGCGCTGGATACGGCGGCATTGAGCTTGGACTCCACCGAGTCATCCCAAATCTGCGCTCAGTCGCTCTTTGTGAGATCGAAGGTTTTGCCATCGCGAACCTGGTCGCAAAAATGGAAGCGGGACTCATGGACCCAGCACCTATCTGGCCGAATCTTAAAACCTTCCCTTGGCGAGCATTTCGCGACCGTGTGGACATCCTCACTGGCGGATATCCTTGCCAACCCTTCAGCGCAGCAGGGAAGCGGGCAGGAAAGGACGACCCCCGCCACCTCTGGCCTTGGATCGCAGATGGCATTCGACTTCTCCGACCCCGACTCTGCTTCTTCGAGAACGTCGAAGGACATATCAGCCTGGGGCTGCGCGACGTCATCGAAGACTTGGGACGACTGGGTTACGGAACGACGTGGGGCATATTCTCAGCGGCTGAAGTCGGCGCACCGCACCAGCGAAAGCGCGTCTTCATCCTGGCCCACCGCAACGACGAGGGATTTCAAGGGCGCCTATCGGCCAGAATCCATGATCAGGGCGGATGGAAAGGACCGTTCCATGGCATCACTGGATCAGGCGGTCATCACCGTCCAGAACTGGCCGACACCAGCGACAGCGGACGGCGGGAAGATCGGAAACCGACCCAACTTCGGACAGGTGTGCCTGTCGAACCATCCATCCATTGTTGGACTCCCGGATCGGGACAAGCTCAAGAAATCTGGCCCAGCCGCCCCGGACAACCCCAGTACGGATGGGAGCCGCCAAGGGTCGTCGGATCAGACGGCACAGACTTCCTCCGCAGGATTGGCTGGGTGGCAGACGCCAACCGTCTCGACCAGAGCGCATCAGCAGAAGGACGGCAGCATGATCCCGAAGCTGGACACGCAGGTGAAGCAGTGGCCGACGCCCAGCGGGGCCGTGGTGAACGACGGGGAAACGCTGGAGAGTTGGGAGGCGAGGAAGGCGAGAAACATAGCAAAACACCACAACGGGAATGGCATGGGGACACCGCTGACGATTGCGGTACAGCAGCAGAAACAGTGTGCGACGGACAAGCAGTGGGCGAC